>Ga0208257_1000030_pt1 | contig 48589 bp, 74 predicted proteins | sample CryBogCBH10Sep07_FD_184610 | JGI IMG/M metagenome (GOLD analysis project Ga0208257, IMG submission 184610) | Freshwater microbial communities from Crystal Bog, Wisconsin, USA - CBH10Sep07 (SPAdes) | ecosystem: Environmental > Aquatic > Freshwater > Lake | place: Crystal Bog, Wisconsin, USA... | reverse complement strand
ATTCTTAAGCAGCTCAAGATTCCTGATACGAATGAAGTGCTACCTGATCCGCAAGATGTTAAGCAGATGAACCCTGCGCTAGAGAACGTGGCAATGACGCTGGGTAAACCCGTCGGCGCGTTCCCCGGTCAAGACCACCTCGCGCACATCCAAGTCCTGCTCGACTACGCACGAAACCCGATGTATGGCTCAAACCCAATCATCGCGCCTGTGTTCATGCCTGCAGGTCTGGAGCACCTCAAGCAGCACCTGACTCTCTGGTATCTGGATCAGATGGACATGCACACCAGCCAAGCGCTTGGTCGCAAGTTCAACATCCTGAAGGAAGAGCCAATCATCAAAGAAGCCCAGCAGTTGCTCGCGGCATCCTCGCAGCATGTATTTATGGACGTCCCACAGCAGTTCGGTGGAGTCCAGCCAGTCATGCAGCAAATGATGCAGATGATGCAGCAGCTCCGCCAGCAGCAGCAACCTACTGATCCGTCAGTACAGGCGCTGGTGCAGACGCAGATGGCTGAGACGCAGCGCAAAGGTCAGGCAGATCAGCAACGCATCCAGCTTGATCAAGCTAAGCTCGCGCAAGACGGCAAGCTCAAGATGCAGGAATTGGTCGCCGCCGAGCAAGAGAAGGCAGCGGAGATCACTCATGATGTCAATGTCCTGACGATTGAGAAGCAATTTGAAATGCAACAGCAGCAAGCCGAACAGCAGGCTGCTATGGCACAGCAGGCGCAGCAAGCGCAACAAGTACAGCAACTTGCCGCACAGCAGGCTGCGCAACAACCCCAACCACCTGAAGGAGTACAAAATGTCTGAAGCAATTCGTATGCACAAGCGCATGGCTATGTATGGCATGGGCGAAGCAAACACCATGAAGTCTGGCGGCAAAGTAGCTAAATTCGCCAAAGGCGGCGCAGTCATGTCTGAGAAAGGCGTGTCAACTCTGCCAGCAAAGAACTCATCGCCCCCACCACTCGCACGCCCAGCAGCAGGTATGGCTGGCAAGATTGCTACCCTGAAGAAAGGCGGCGCTGTGCCTCCTAAAAAGGGTGTCGGCTTGACAGTTGCCATCGCTGTACCTATGCGCAAGGCGGCAGGTCGTGGAAGGTAGGCTAATCCATCAACTCAAGCAGAGGCGCGACGAGATCGCCCTCTCGCTTGCCAACGGCAACGCTATAAATATCGAGTCATACCAGAGAATGGTAGGGATTTATCAGGGGCTTGGAGAAGCTCTGGATATTCTCGATGAGCTGCTGAAGGAAGACTGAAGTTTGTAGTACCACCCGCTCTGAATAGAGCTATTGAAAAGGAGTGTCGAATGACGCTTGAAGAAGCATTTCCATCCGTAGACTCTGGCTGTACCCCCCTTGGTGGTCGGGTATTAGTTCAGTTCAAGCAAGTCCCAAAGAAAACCACGGACAGCGGAATCATTTTGGTGGAAGACACCAAGGAGACCGAGAAGTGGAACACGCAAGTAGCGAAAATCGTCGCGCTTGGCCCCCTTGCATACAAAAACCGCGACACTTTACTCCCTTGGGCTGAAGGCACTTGGGCAGAAGTGGGCGATTATGTGCGCGTTCCAAAATGGGGCGGTGACCGATGGGAAGTACCCTACGGTGAGGTGGTGAATGGCGAGCAAAACATGGCGCTGTTCTCCGTTTTTAACGATCATGAGGTCATCTCTAAGGTGACTGGCGATCCCTTGAAAGTTAAGGCGTTCCTGTAATGGACAAACTCAAAAAGCAACAATACCACGCTGATTGGTTTCAACGTAACAAAGCAGAGCAATTAGCAAAACAGAAGGCACGTCATAAAAAAACGCCAACCCAAAGTTTTAATGCAATTTTGCAACAAGCGAAAAGGCGTAGAAACGTAGAAATTGACATTGAATATTTAATGGAAATTTACGATCAGCAAGAAGGTTGTTGCGCATTATCTGGAGTTCGTATGACTTGGGCTGGCGGAAAAACTACGCCAACGTCTATTTCTGTGGACAGAATAGATAATGAAAAAGATTATGTTCATGGGAACGTGCGACTTGTTTGTATGTGCGTAAATGCATTTAGAAACATTATGAATGATGATCAATTATTGATTATGGCGCAAGCTATTGTTTCAACAATGTCATCCAAAAAAATTGTTTCTGAATGTTTAATTAAGGAAACAGCATGAACTCAACAGATAAGATGGAAATGCAGGTCGAAGAGGCGTCAGACGGTAGCGCGACGGTCGAATTGCCCTTGGAAGAGGGTGATGCAAAGCCAGAAGCGCAGCCAATGGCACAAGGCGGCTCTGTAGACGACGATGATGACGGTGACGAAGGCGATGATGGTCTGAATAATGACCCTGATCGTGAGGCGATCCGTGAAGCACGTCGCGAAGAGCGCAAACTCAAGAAGCAAATTCACCGCGAGAAGGCGAAAGAGTCCAACCATTTGATCAATGCCCTCAAAAAGCAGAATCAACAGTTGGCGGAGAGGCTTGCAAACCTCGAAACACGCACATCTGGCGCTGAATTAGCGCGTGTCGAGAAGGTGATGGACGACACGCAGGTGCAGATTGAGTACGCCAAGATGAAAATGAAGGAAGCGGTCGCGTCTCAGGACGGCGAGTCGATGGTTCGTGCGCAGGAATTGATGTATGAGTCGATGCGAAAGTATGAAGCACTCAAAAACATCAAGGAAAACGCCACGAAGCAGATGTCTCAGCCCCAGAGACAGAATATTCAGCTTCCCGACCCCACTGTGCAGCGTAATGCAGCAGATTGGATGGCTAAAAACACATGGTATGACCCCGCAGGCAAGGATATCGACTCTGAAATGACGCAAACGATTGATAAGCGTCTGACAGCAGAGGGGTATGACCCATCCAGCCCAGATTATTGGGATGAATTGGACACGCGCCTGTCGAAATATCTGCCACATCGCTACGATAGTGGCAACAAACGGGGTGCAACCATGCAACGAGAGCGTCCACGCTCAGCCGTCACAGGCACAGGCAGGGAATCGTCACCTACACGCAGCGGGAACAACTTCACACTCTCTCCAGAGCGTGTTGCCGCCATCAAAGAGATGGGTGTGTGGGATGATCCAGAGAAGCGCAAGAAAATGATCCAGCGCTTTGTTGAATATGACCGTCAGAACAAAGGAAGATAATCATGGATGACCGTATCCGTAAGAACAGTGGCGCAGGTCGTCAAAACCGCGCAGCAGTAGACAAATCACGCGCCTCGGCTGATGATGCACTGGCATCAGCACCAACCCGTCGTCGTCGCTTCCAGTCAGAGTTCACTCAGGAAGCGCTGCCGAAGGTAGTAGGCGATCCAAACTGGCATTACTGCTGGTTATCGACCACCAACCAGTACGACACCATCCACAGCCGCATGCGCTTGGGTTATCAGGCGGTGTTGTGCGATGAGCTCGAGGGTATGGAGCACCTCAAGGTCAAGGAAGGTGAGCACGTCGGTCACATCTCCTGCAACGAGATGATCCTCTACAAACTCCCGATGGATATCTATCAGGATTACATGGCTGAGAAGCATCACTATCAACCAATGGAAGAGGCAGGCAAGATTCGCGTTCAGCAAGAACAACTGCTGAATTCAGCTCGCGACAGCAATGGCAAGAGCTTGATTCGCGCCGAAGGTGACCTGATCGATGGCGAGAAAGATGCGCCTGCGCCATTCTTTGAATAATGGTTGTTTTATTTATTTATTGAGTGCATAATGCTCGAAAGATCACCTGCTTTGTACAAGGCGGGTGATCAACAGAATTAGTACCCTAAAAATCACGTTCCAAGGTGATTTTGCCTGATGCTTTGAATAAAGCCGAAAACAAAATTGTCCTTCAACTATTTTTAGGAGCATCCTATGAGTGCAACCTCTGCACCTTTTGGTCTGCGACCTGCATTTCATCCAACTGGCTTGGATCGTGCTCAGGCGCTTGCCAACGGAATTACCTCTGGCTATGCTACGAACATCCTGAAAGGTCAGGCTGTCCAGTATTCGCCAAACGCTGGTGTCATTCTTCCAGTTCTGGATACAACCACAAACTCTGGTCTCGTCTCTGGCAGCTTTGCTGGCGTAGAGTGGACAGATACAACTGGTCGTCGTCGCGTGTCGAATTATTGGCCCGCCTCCACCACTGCAATCGCAGGTAGTATCGTCGCTTATTTCTACAATGATCAACAGATCGTTTATGAAATCCAGACAGACGGCACTATGGCTCAAACAGCTATCGGTAACGAAGCCAACCTGAGCAACTTCACTGCTGGTTCGACAACTACAGGTTTGTCACAGATGACCCTCTCCGCCTCACTGGTCGGTTCAGGTTCTGCTGGTCAATTCCGTATTGTTGACCTTGCTCCGATTCCGGGCAACAACTGGGGTGATCCATACGTCGTAGTTCGCGTACAGGTCAGCAAGCCACAGTTCATTTCAACCGTTAACGCTATCTAAGGGGAGATGACAAAATGGCAGCTCCAATGAGAAGTACCGACTTCCGAAGCATCGTTGAGCCAATTCTCAATGAATGTTTCGACGGAGTCTATGATCTGCGCTCAGATGAATGGTCACAGGTTTTCCGTGAGCAGATGGGCATTCCCCGTAACTACCACGAAGAACCCGTACTGTACGGCTTCGGCGCAGCACCTGAACTGCCTGACGGTACTCCTGTATCGTATCAGCAGGGCGGCGTTCTGTTCCTGCAGCGCTATGTGTACAAGGTCTACGGTCTGGCTTTCGCTCTGACGAAAGTTCTGGTCGAAGACGGCGATCACATTCGTATCGGTCAGGTTTATGCAAAGCACTTGGCTCAGTCACTGGTTGAGACCAAAGAGACGCTGGCAGCAAACGTCCTCAACAACGCATTCAACAGTTCCTACACGGGCGGTGACGGCGTACAGTTGAGCGCATCAAACCATCCAATCGTCAACGGCACATTCAGCAACTTGCTGGCTACTGCTGCGAACCTTTCGCAGACATCGCTTGAGCAAATGTTGATTCAGGTTCGTTCGGCTGTGGATAACAACGGTAAGAAGATTCGTCTTCAGCCACTGAAGCTGGTCGTTGCCCCCGGTAACGTGTTCCAAGCCGAAGTTCTGCTGAAATCGGTTCTGCGTACTGGCACTGCCAACAACGACATCAACCCAGTCAAGTCGATTGGTCTGATGCCTGAAGGCGCTGCTGTTATAAGCCGTTTGACTTCAGCAACCAACTGGTGGGTACAAACCGACGCACCAGAAGGCATGAAGTTGATGATGCGCCGTGGTCTCGAGAAGACTATGGAAGGCGACTTCGAGACAGACTCGATGCGCTACAAAGCAACTGAGCGTTACTGGTTGTCGTGGACTGATCCACGCGCCATGTTCGGTACGCCCGGAGTGTAAGCAAACGGGGGTGGGGAAACCTACCCCCTTTTTTAATTCGTCATACTTTTCATGGAGCAGACGACATGCCTCAATTTTCAGACGACCTATTCTTAGGTAACGCGCAAACCTTTATGGGTATTGCGCCATCATCGATTACTGCCACGTTCGCAGGTTCGATCACAACAACCACAATGACCGTCACAGCAATGCTGTCTGGCGATCCTATCGTGCTCGGTCAATACGTTTCAGGTACTGGCGTAACCGCAGGCTCGTATATCACTGCATTCGGTACAGGTACTGGCGGTGTTGGTACATACACTGTAAGCGCATCATCCTCGGCAACTGGTGCTATCACCATTACTGCTTCTGGTAACGCTTACCTTGGTGATCCAGCTCCAATGGACTTGGGTGTTGGTCCTCTTGGTCGCATCTACGTCTGGGACGTCGTGCCACAAACTTCGTCGACATCAAACATCGCCGCAACTCAGACTCCTGCAGCCGCAGGTAACCTGACCCTGACAGCAGGCGCAGGAACAAAATCTGTTGTCCGCGCTGATGGAACTACTGTCATTCAGCTTGATTGCCCACGCGTAGTTTCAGTCTCGCTGGTCACTGGCGGTACAGCACGCGCTTACACGATCACTGGCTTTGACTACTATGGTCAGGCTATGAGCGAAGTAATCACGTCGGTTGCTGCAGCCACGACAAACGGTAAAAAAGCGTTCTACCAGATCACTTCAATTTCTGGTGCAGGCGCTTCGACAACCGCTGTCACGGTCGGCACAACTCAGTTGCTGGGTTTTCCAGTTCGCGTGAATGATGGCGCTTACATCTGCCACGTTGGTTGGAACAACGGTTTTGCAATCGACAGCGGTACATTCGCTGCTGCTGTGCAAACTACCGCTACCACTACCACAGGCGACGTTCGCGGCACATTCAGCCCATCTAGCGCACCTGACGGTATCAAGCGCCTTGTTGTTGGCATCATGTTGCCAGCGATTGCGATTGGCCCAAATGCAACCCGCACTGGCGCTCTTGGCGTCACACAAGCCTAATTAGGAGCTCGTCATGGGTCAATTTAAACCAATGCCAAAGATGGAAACCACCGAGCCTTCAGTTGAACTCAAACTGAAAAAAGGTGGTGTTGCCAAGAAAGCAATCGGTGGCGCATTGCCATCGGCTGCTCCAGCAATGGGCGCTGCTCCTGAGCTGGCTGCACGCTTGGCGGCTGCACGTCCTCGTGGCGCTTCAATGATGGCATCGCGTGCTCCAGTGCGTCCAGCACCGGGCATGCCTGCTCAAGCTATGGCACGCAAGAAAGGCGGCGAAGTCGAGAGCAAATCAATGGAAGCCAAAGAAGAGCGCGAGATCAAAGGCATCAAGAAAGAACTGAAATCTCACGAAGGCAAGCCAGCAAGCAAAGCTCACAAGGGTTTGAGAGTTGGCGGCAAGGTTGAGAACGATGTTCCCGGTGGTCTTCTCGGCGGCATTGAAGCTACTCGCGCAAACCCCAAGCGCGTGACGGGTGGCATTGAAGGCGTCGGCTACAAGAGTGGTGGAAAAATTGCAAAGTATGCAAACACCAAAGTCGTAGAAGCCAAGCAAGTTAAGGGTTTCAATACCAAGACTGGCAAGCTCGAAGGTCGCGGTTATGCAAAGGGTGGCTCTGTAGCAAAGTATGAAAATACGATGATGCATGGCAACGGCAAAATGCCTACCAAACCCTTCGGCACAAAAAGCATCAAACAAGCTCCTGCTGGTTACAAGACTGGCGGTCATGTTGCGATGGCTTGCAAGGGTGGTGACGGCTTCAAAGCTGGTAAGAAAGGCGGTAGCTGGTAAAGTCAAGCGGGGGGTGTAATCGCCCCCTGTTTTGCGAAAATTCTCGAATTCAATAGGTGAGACATGGGTCAAATCGTTTCCTACACAGGGCCAACCTCCAACACGGATAACCAGATGCGCATTCAGACCTCGCAACGGTCTGCTGCATACGATCCTGTTGATAAGTTGCGCGTTTCAACCCCTCAATCACTGATTGATACTGACTTTGAATACGGTCAGCAGCCAAGCAAGTGGGAGCAATTGTCGCTCCAGAACAACCGCCAGAGCTGCTACTACTTTCAGACAAGTCCTGTGCCTGTCACCGCAATTACGGGTAACGGCACAACAACAGTTGTAGTTTCCACCACGGCAACCGTGGCAGTCGGAACTCCTGTTTTTATTGAAGACGCTCTGGACACCAACGCCAACGGCTGGTGGTATGTCACAGCGTCGACAGGCGGCACATCGTTTACGATTGTCACCACAAGCGTAGTCGCATCAGGCAACCAATACAATGCCACAGCGACTTATGTGTACCCCGGTTTCTTCTTCACCAACGCTGGTATCGCTGTAGCAACTGCAAGCACCACCGCCATCACGACTAGCGGTACAGCAATCACGGTTAACACGGTCGCGCCTCACGGCTTGTCTGCTGGATCGTATGTGTATATTGCAAACACGACAGGCGGCACAGGTGTCAATGGTGCTTGGGTTGTTGCAACTGTTCCAACCGCTAATCAATTCACTATCGCTACAACAGGCGCATCAGGTACAGTCACAACGACCGCCAATGCACAAAACAACGTCTATGCGCGTCCTTCTGGATATGTTGAGACCCGCGCCTATGACGGTTCGGTAAACTTCACTGCTGGCGCTGCTGTACCAAACCAATTGATGGTTCGTCAGACACGTCGTTACTTCCGCTATCAATCAGGTAAAGGTATTCAGTTTTCGACAGGCTCGATCCTGAAACCACGCTTGTTTGTTTCGTCAGTCACTAACAACTTATCTAACACCACTGTCACTGTGACGACCCGCTGGGCGCACAACATGACGGTAGGGTCTTACATCAAAGTAAGCGATGCAGTTGTTCCTGCATACAACGGCATCTTTAAGATTGCCACAGTACCGTCAGCCACAACGCTGACATATGTCACTGCAAACACTATTGTCCCGACTGCCAGCCCAGCACTTACGTCGATTGGATTACCTGTCACCGTGAGCCCATACTCATGGTATGGCTCGAGCAACAAGATCGGATTCTTTGATTCGCAGAACGGTTTGTTTTTCCAGTTTGATGGTCAGACGCTTTATGCGGTATGGCGCAACTCGATCAACCAGTTGAGCGGCACTGTGTCTGTCACGCAAGGTAGCGGTGCGGTTACTGGTACTGGTACGGTGTTCACGAACCAGCTCGCCCCCGGCGATTACATCGTGATCCGTGGTCAGTCATATCGCGTGCTGAGCATTGCAAGCGATACATCTTTGTACATCAGCCCAGAGTATCGCGGTCAGACAATTGCGAACGCGCTGGTATCAAAGACAATCGACACGCGAGTGCCACAATCGCAATGGTATGACCCGCTCGACGGGACAGGGCCTTCTGGCTACAACCTCGACCTCACCAAAAACCAGATGTGGTTCATCGACTACTCGTGGTACGGTGCTGGTGTTGCACGCTTCGGTTTGCGCACGACGCAAGGCGCTATTGCATATGTGTATTCATTCCAGAGCAACAACATTCAATACAACGCCTACATGCGCTCTGGTAACCTACCATCGCGCTATGAGTCGAGCGGTCAGGCTTCAATCACATCACTGTACTCAACGATTACAAGCGGTGCTACAACCATCCCAGTAGTGAGTGCAGCAGGGTTTAACCCAGCAGGTGGAACGATCAAGCTCACAGCCGCAGCAAACGGTGGTGCGGTTGAATATGCAACATACTCTGGAATTACGACTGCAGCTCAATCAGGCTTGGCTTACGACCAGTTCACTGGCGTGACTCGCGGCGTGACAGGCGGCGGAGCGGCATCTGCATTCACTGCAGTATTCCCATCGACAAACGCCATCCCTCCCGTTTCTGTTGAATATGCTCCACCAGATTCAGTCGCGGTAATCTCGCACTGGGGTTCGTCAGTAGTTATGGACGGTGGATTCAGCAACGACGTATCGTTGATTTATAACTACGGTACACAGTCTGCTGTGACAGTTGCAAACGGTACTGCCGTGCCAATTCTGGCAATTCGACTTGCTCCTTCGGTGGATAACGGTCAGGTCGGCATTTTGGGCAACAAGGAAGTCATCAACCGCCTCCAGTTGCAATTGCGCGAACTTGGCGTGGTGACTACTGGCACGTTCCTGATTCAGTTGATTCTGAACGGTTACACAACTGGTACACCTACATGGGGTTCGTTCCAGTCGCCAACACAGAACAACACTGTGACAAGCTCAATCGTTCAAATTGCAACGCAGACAAACACTGCTGCAACATTCACGGGTGGCGAATCAATCGGTGCTGCGTTCACAAATAGCACTGGTCAGACTACACTGGACTTGACCGCAATTTCTGGTATCGGTAACGCGATCTTGGGTGGCGGATTGAACAACACTGTGCCTACGAGTAACGTCGGTCAGTTCCCAGACGGCCCTGATGTGCTGTACGTCGTTGCCAACAACGTCAGCGGTGGTAACTCAACCATTCTGGCTCGTCTGAGCTGGCAAGAGTCGCAGGCTTAACATGCCAAGCAAATCCCCTTCTCAACATCGATTGATGGAGGGGGTTGCTCACTCCAAGGCTTTTGCCAAGAAAGTGGGCATCCCTCAAAAGGTGGGCAAGGAGTTTGCATCTGCTGACACTGGCGAGAAGTTTAAGGAAGGTGGGCTTTATGCCAACATCCACGCCAAGCAGGAGCGCATTAAGCATGGCTCTGGTGAGCATATGCGCAAGGCAGGAAGCAAAGGTGCGCCAACCGCTGCAGCATTCAAAGAGTCTGCAAAGACTGTGAAAATGAAGAAAGGCGGCGTGTCACTCGCTGTTGGTCGCGGTGAAAAGCTCTCGACAAAGCAAGGCGCTGGGATGACAGAAGCTGGTCGGAAGGCATATAATGCTAAAACAGGAAGCCACCTGAAAGCGCCGCAACCACAGGGCGGCAAGCGTAAGGATTCATTCTGTGCAAGGATGAGCGGCGTAGTCAAGAACGCAAGTGGCGATGCACCTCGTGCAAAAGCCTCACTGAAACGATGGAAATGCCCGGGGTGGTAAATGACGACAGGCTTGAATACTTCTGGAACGGTAGGACAAACAGTAATCTCCGTTCAGCAGTTGATCGATCATGGTGCTCGTCGCGCAGGTAAGCTCGCGGAAGAGCTGACGGTCGAGCAAGTCTCGGCTGCGAAGGACAGCCTGTTCTATCTGCTGTCGTCGCTGACCAATTACGGCATCAATTACTGGTGTATTGAGCGCACGATCATCGGTCTGCAGCCAGATCAATATCAATATTATTTGCCTGTTGGCTCAAATGACATTCTGAATGCCAACTTTCGCACGCTCACAGCCATCAATACAGGCTATTACAGCACCTCTGGCGATACTGCTAACGCATTTGACGGGGTAGGTAACTCCATATGCCAATTGACGACCAATACGGGCGCAATCGGCATTACAAACGGCACAAATAACCCTGTCTATATCACCACGATTGGCATTTTGCCTGCTGTGACTGGTTCTGTGACGGTCGATCTGCAGTATTCATTTGATGGCGCGACATGGGTGTCGGTGAAATCACCGGGCGCTGTGACGTGGACAGCAAACACATGGATTTATTACGAGCTTGACCCATCGGTAACAGCTCCACTCTGGCGTATTAAGCAGAGCGCTGGTATCAACATGGGTTTCTATCAAGTAGTGTTCGGCACAAGCCCAATGGCGATCCCGATGGCACGCATGAACCGTGATGATTACTCCAACCTGCCTAATCGCTCGTTCACGGCGTACAGACCGCTTCAGTTTTGGTTTGATCGCACGATTAACCAGCCGAACATGAAGCTGTGGCCCGTCCCGAACAGTATCCAGCCTCAACTTGAAGTGTGGATCAGCCGTTACATTCAGGACGTTGGTCAACTAAGTGGTCAGCTCGAGATTCCTCAACGCTGGTACTTGGCGATCCAGAACGGTTTGGCTCATCAGATGTCGATGGAGTTGCCCGGTGTCGACGCTGCTCGCATTACATACCTTGAGCAGCAATGGGAAAAGCATTTTGCGCTGGCTGAAGCAGAAGAGCGCGATAAGTCGCCTATCTACTTCGCAAGCAACATTTCTTATTACACGAGGTAATCGTGAACATTCTTTCTCATGCGGATGCTAAGGCGCAAGCATTGACTAGATACTTTACTGGCAAACCATGCGCTCGCGGTCATTTTGCTGAGAGGATGGTCTCTAGCCGCAATTGCGTTGCATGCAAGCAAATGGATGATTCGGCTTACCGTTCCAAGAATTCTGATGCCATTTTTTCTACAATCAAAATATGGCGGTCAAAAAATCCACAAAAATTTGCCTCCATCTTGCGTAGATATAGAGATACGCATCGTGACGAAATTCGTGCTCGTGAGCGTGAGTACATAAAAAATAATCCAGACAAAATTGCTGCCAAACAGGCAAAACGGCGTGCATCTCGCTTGATGAGAACACCAGCATGGTTGTCTGATGCGCACAGCACACAAATTGAGAATGTGTATGCTGAAGCGCGTGCGTTATCAAAATTGATTGGCGAATGGTATGAAGTTGACCATATTATTCCTTTGCGAGGTAAACTTGTGTCTGGATTGCATGTGCCTTGGAATTTGCAAATATTGCCTTCCAAGGAAAATGCAATTAAAAGCAATCGGGTGATGTATGGCTAGATTTCTGGACACACTAGGGAATAGTACGCTTAGCATTTTCATCTGCGATCGGTGTAAAATGAAGCGTGCATATTCTGATATGCGTCCTGATGGCAACATTCCGGCGCTTAAAGTATGCAGTGAAAGTTGCTCTGACCAGTTCGATCCGTATCGGTTGCCGCCAAGACAGCCAGAAAAAATATCGATCAGATTCCCTCGCCCAGATTTGAGCGTTGCTGAGAATCACGATGCAATAATCACAGAGACAATAGGAAATAGCCCAATATCTCCTGAGCAAGGTAATACGCCAAATAATGGCAACCTCAACAACTTGAGTCCTTGACATGGCAGATATTAGAATCTCTGAATTACTACCAGCTCTCAACGCTATCTCTGGCGATGAGCTAGTACCTATTGTTCAGAATGGTTTGACGGTTCGCACGACTGTCTCTGCCATCACGCAAAGCCCATCTCAAACGCAGACATTCTTGACTGTTGGTCTACAGTCCACGCTGCCAAATAGCCGATACTTTTCTACTGGTACAGGTATTGGCATTACTGACGGCGGATCGCTGGGTGCGTATACCATTCGGTTGAACGGCACGAGCGGATCACTGGAGTCCGCTGCCACTGGCATCGTTGCCAAGACCGCTGCGAACGTCATCACGTCGCGCACATTAACTGTATCTGGCAATGGTATTTCTGTCACGAACGGTGACGGCATAGCAGGTGATCCCACGTTTGCATTGACTGGCTTAGCGCTCGCGCTTGCCAACGCATCAGGCACTGGATTGCTAAGCATAAACGGCTCGGCATTGAGCCCACTGACATTGACTGGCACGACAAACCAGATTGATATCACCAACGGTAATGGCGCAGGCGGAAACCCTGTTGTCGCGATAGCAAGTAACCCAGTGATATCAGGTTCTGGCGGCATGGTTGTTCCTGTCGGCAACACCGCAGCAAGACCTGCGCTGCCAGCAAATGGAACGCTGCGCTACAACTCGCAGATCGGCAACTTTGAGGGATACGCAAACGGCGTATGGACGTCTGTATATACAGGAGCTGGAGTTACCTCGGTAGCTACTGGAACGGGGCTCACAGGTGGGCCAATCACCACGACGGGTACGATATCAATCGCCAACACGGGCGTATCTGCAGGCACTTATGGCAGCGCATTATCGATCCCTCAAATCACAGTCAACGCGCAGGGTCAGATCACCAGCGTCACGACGGTCGCGTCTGGTGCAGTTGCGTATCAGGGAACATGGAATGCATCGACAAACACCCCAACGCTGACATCGAGCGTCGGTACTGCAGGCTATTACTACATCGTCTCTGTCGCGGGTACAACCAACCTGAACGGCGAAGCTCTGTGGGGTGTGGGTGATTGGGCTGTATTCAACGGATCGACATGGCAGAAGGTAGAGGGCGGCGACACAATCAACGCCACGACTGGAACATTTTCTGGTCAGCTTAACCTCACTAACGCAAGCAACTACAACTTGTACGCTAGTGGTGCTGGTGCTAACTACATGGCTGGTAATTTGGCGGTTGGTTCTACCATGCTACTAAGTTTAGCTGGTATAAGTTCTAATACTAATATATTAGCCGCCACTTACTTTTGGAATCGCATTCCTAGTTCTCAATCGGTTGCCACTAGAGGATTGCTTTTTACTATTGATGGCATTGATTATGGAAGGATTTATGCACCAAACGGGTCTAGTGTCGCAATTCAAACTGGATCGGGAACATTATCTGACTATTTAACAATAAATCAATCTGGTGTAACAAGTATTGGCGGTACAGTAGGCTCAGAATCCCTGCGTGTCACGCCTTTAGCCAGTGCGGTGAATTATTACAACATCACTGGTGGCGCTACAGGGTCAAGCCCGTACTTGCAAGCTGCTGGTTCAGATGCCAACATCCATTCACAGTATTTGTCCAAGGGCACATACGGTCATATTTTTAATACTGGCAATGCTGGTAATTTTCAGTTTTATATAAGCCATACTGCCAACGCTGTAAATTACATTCAAGTATCGGGGAACACAACTGGCGGCACTCCATTTTTTTACCCCCAAGGATCAGATGCAAACATAGGCGTTAGTTATTACACGAAAGGTAATGCCAATCATTATTTTAATGTCAATAACGCTACGCAATTTGTCGTTGCTGGGGCAGCCTCGGCGGTAAATTACTTGCAAACGTATGGCGGGGTTACAGGTGATGGACCATCTTTAACGTCTAGCGGCAGTGATGCAAACATTAACCTTAAATATCTTGCTAAGGGCAATGGCTACCATTTCTTTTACGGAAATAGTGCAGCGCAGTTTTCAATTGCACCTACAGCCTCCGCAGTAAATTATATTCAAGCCACAGGCGGCGCAACGGGCAATCCCGTTGTAATTTCTTCACAAGGCTCAGATACTAACGTAGACCTTCAATTGCAAGGTCAAGGAACAGGTTTGGTGCGTTATGGCACATACACTGCTGGCGTAGTTGTTCAAGCTGGCTATATTACAATCAAAGATGCTGCGGGGAATACTCGTAGATTATTAGTAGGTTAATCCCTGAACAAAGGAGAAGTAAATGAGTGATGTAAAAGATATTCCGCTTAGTCTTACAACTGAAGAAGTAAATTTTGTTTTGCAAGTGCTCGGTGAGCTTCCAACCAAGTCAGGTGCGTTTCCCTTGTGCGCAAAGATTCAACAACAAGCACAGGCGGCTGCAATCACGCAAGCACCTGTAACTCCAATTCCATCCGTTGAGGTGCAATAATGGCTATTATTTACACATGGACAATTAACGCTTTGTCCGTTATGCCGCCACCAGAATCAAACACTGCTGTTATGTCTAACTTCACCATTTCCGGTAAAGATGGATCAGCAACAGGTTCAGTGACGTATTCCGTTAATTTGCTTCCTGCTCAAGCATCTAATTTCACGCCTTACGCTCAGATTACTCAAGCTGATGCTATTCTGTGGACACAAGACGCTCTTGGTGCAGACCGTGTAGCTTCGATGGAAGCTGAAGTGCAAGCGCAGATCGACGCTCAGAAGATTCCCACACCACAGCCCGCACCGCTGCCTTGGGTTCCTGTTGAAGAAGCGCCTGTTGAACCTCCCGCACCTGATATGTCTGCCCCAAGCGCATGAACTCATCAAACTTCATTCATGCGGGATACGCATTGCTGATGCAATTTATTGTCTGGTTAATAACAGGTGATTTGTTGGCTGGGGCAATGCTCGGGGTTGGCTTTTTTGCGGGGCGTGAGCATAGCCAAGCAGAATACCGATCAATTGAACAATTCTATGGCGGGAAACGAGCCAACTTACCTAACGAATTTGTTGCCTTCATGCCTCGTGCTTGGGACTTAGATTCGGTATTGGACTTAGTTTTTCCAATAATCGCCACGTCCATAGTGTGTGTAGCAGCTTCTTTCATTTAACTTAAAAGGAAATATCATGGGAAACAAAGAAAAGACCCCCGTAAATATTGACGGCGTGCAGTATAAATTTGAAGATATGACTTCCGAACAACAGACGATTATTAATCATCTAGTTGATCTGGATCGTAAGATTGGTTCATCACAATTCAATCTCGATCAACTCAATGTCGGAAAACAAGCCTTCATGGGTATGTTAAAAGAATCACTTGCCAAAAATGGCGTAACTAATATCGAACCGAATGCGGAGTAAATCATGTCTGTTAATGCTCCATTTACGCCTACAGGAAACACCGTAATTATTACGGCTACTAACCCTGCGCCTACACCCGTACAAGTTACTTCGTATAGCGGCGGTAGCAATCAATATCGCATTATCAATGCCGGTACAGTTGTTGCTTTTCTAGGCTTTGGTGCTAATGCTACTGCGGCAACTGCGGGAGCCAATACGCCTAATCCCTCATTAGGAAATTGTTTGCCGTTGTTGCCCGGTACAGACGAAGTTATTACGTTTGTGCCAAATGGTTACTTTACGGCTAACGCATCAACTTCTTGTGTATTGTATTTAACGTGTGGTGACGGATCGTAAATGTTAAAAACTGCGAGTTCATTGATAAACCAGTTATTTTATGCGGGTACATGGAACGCAGCATCAAACACGCCTACATTAGTTAGTGGTGTAGGCGTTAAAAACACTTACTATATTGTCTCTCAAGCCGGGTCAACAAACCTCGATGGAATTTCCACATGGAACGTTGGCGATTGGGTAATATTTAACGGAACAACCTGGCAGAAAATATTAGGCGGAAGCACAGAAACTTTTGCCAATATTACAGTAACCGGCTTAACTGGTTATATGTATGCCAATGGCAATAACGCAGTTACATCATCAACCACAATTCCAGTGGCAAGCGTTACAGGCGCAGTTCCCAATACAATTTATGTTATTGCGGGAACAAACCTAACGGGCGGTGGTGCGCTTACAGGCAACGTCACAATTAGCAATCCGTATAACGGAACCGTCACAAACATTGCAACAGGCACAGGATTAACTGGTGGACCAATTACGTCTACCGGAACAATCAATATTGCAAATACTGCTGTTACGTCTGGTTCGTATGGAAATGCTAGTACGGTTGGAACATTTACCGTCAATCCACAAGGTCAATTAACAGCGGCAGGAAATACCGCTATTTTAATTGGCAATTCTGGCTTAACAAACAATTCTGTTACGTTTAACAGCGTAACCGTTGCTCTTGGATCAAGCGGAACAATTACTGCTGCGAATCCAAACGCATTAACCATTAGTACGGGATTGTCAGGAACAAGTTACACGGGAGCGTCCCCAGTAACAATTGCGTTGGCAAACACCGCTGTTACTGCCGGAACATACGGCAACGCATCAACAGTATCTCAAGTAACAATAAATGCTCAAGGGCAAGTTACAAACGCTGTTAATGTAGCTATAAGCATTGCCAATAGCGCAGTAACAGGGCTTGGCACAATGTCTACCCAAAACGCTAATAACGTGGCAATTACGGGCGGATCAATTAACATACAAGCAACTAATCTTGTTTCAACAACATCATCAACGGCTACGTTTGCAACATCTAGTTTGCCATTAGTTCCTGCTGGTTACATTCAAGTTGATTTAAATGGAACTGTTGTCAAAATTCCTTACTATGCGGTGTAAAACATGGATTTTCAATTTATCTTTAACGGCGTTATTGGTTTAATTGGTTCTATTGTAGGGTGGTTCCTTAAAACATTATGGGACGCTGTAAAAGAATTAAAAAATGATATTCGCAATATAGAACGCGAAATGTCTGACAATTATGTTCGCAAAGATGATTTTAAAGACACCGTAAATCGTATTGAGATTTTATGTAACCGGATATTGGATAAATTAGACAATAAGGTTGATAAACTATGAATATGGCGGCTCTTTCGACGGTTGAGTTTGGTGACGTAGACTCCCTTGGGGAGTTTTTGTTTGAAAACGGGTTGCAACATCAATTATTTAGAGATACTTTCTTTAGAAAAGGTATAGAAGTCCCTGCATACCCAATTACAGACGCAAATCCAGACAATTTGGACGATTGGTTGCTTGCACATCAAGACGAACATCAGGCTTTTGCTTCGCTTTTAGGGCTAAATAACCCGTTTAATATGCTTGATGTTGATTGGAACGTGGAAGCAGATTTTTATGATTGGCTTGCTTCACATCAGTATATTCATCAACAAATTGCTGCATCTTTAAATATTAGTACCCAGTAATAAAAATCTTCCCCCCATTTAAAAAAAACGGGTTTTGGACAAAAATGTATTACATCAATTGCATCGTGGATTTTAAAACATAATCATGGCTTGGGAATATCAACTCAATAATGATGGGGCTGCGGTCTATGTAAATACCGACAGCGGCGATGTGATGAGTTTGCAAGATTATCAAACTTACGGACCTCCGGCGGCTCCTGCTGCGCCTGTTTTTGTGTCTCCTGCTGTTGATAATTCTGCGCTTGCTAATGCGCTTGCTATTGCTCCTGCATTTGTTTCGTATGAACCTCCTGCATATACTCCCCCATCGGTTTCTAGCGCAACAGATTATTCAAAATACATCATTGTTCAATATCAACAATATTTGGGAAGAACTCCAAATAATAATGAAATTGCCGCTGCAAACAATGCTTTAAATTCTGGTTCTACTCTTTACGATTTAACTGCTGGTATTCAAGGTTCTCCAGAGTATCAACAAAGACAAGCTCAAGTTCAGGCTGATCCTTCTTCACGAGTAGCTGTAGATAATCCACAAGAACAAAGTCCTTTTGCAACGCCTGACCCATCGCCTGTATCTGCGCCTGTCACGGCAACCCCGCAAGAAGCAGTAGATTATTTAACAAGACAGCAAACAACTCCTTATATAAACAATGCGTCATTGTTGCAAAAACACGCGCCTAATTCTGTTGTAACGGATACTTCTGGCGCACCTATTGCAAATTATGATGCAAATGGAAACCTTGCGACATGGCATGACAACAAAGGTGTCGTTCATAGCGTAAACGAATTGCAATTCCAAACACCTACATATATGCAAAATCCAACTTACAGTTCGGATTTAGGTGCAGGAACAAATGGCACGGGAATGTACATTAGTGCCAAAGAAGCCGCAGCAATTGGTGTGCCTTTTGATAACACTCCTCAATTAACTCCTGACAGTGCTGCAAAACTTACTGTCGATATGGGTGGCAGAAAAGGAGAGGGCTTTATTGATTGGAACAAACTCATTGGAGTAATGAGTGTTCCTTTAACAGCAGGAGCAAGTCTTTCTGCTATAGCCGCTGATATTGGAATTGAAACGTCAACGCTGTCTACTGCATTGCAAGTAGCAAAAGGCGGTATTCAAGGCGCATTGTCTGGTGGCGATCCTGTAACGGGTGCGTTAGAAGGTGCGGCGGCGGCTGGAATCAGCGCAGGACTTACTCCTGAGATTTCAACCGCTTTATCTAGCCAATTAAGTAAGGTGATTGAAGATGATTTAGCTATTTCAGGCGGCAAATTGCTTGCTAACGCATTAACTGGAGCGGCAAAGGGCGCACTTACAGGCGGCGTAGAGGGTGCAATTGCAGGTGCGGAAATAGGCGCAATTTCTAGTGCTGTTAGCCAGAGCATACAGGCTGGTGGTGATGTTGTTACTGATGCTGTAAAAGAAACTGCTTCAACGCCAGAAATTCCTGTTGAAGAAACCGTTTCTACGCCTGAAATACCTGAACCAACAACAACGGTTCCTAATATTGCACAGTCCGTAACTCCCACCCCAGAAGTTTCTCCAGAACAAACAATTCAAACTCCTGCAATTGATGAAGCTGCCGCGATTGTTGCTCCTGAGCCTGTAGCCCCTACAGCGCCAACAGGAGGCGAGAATTTGGCTGCGGGGATGCCTGATGTTGCTCAAGTTACTACATATACTGATCCATCAACGGGAGAAGTGTACGCATTAAAAGAAGGTGAATTTATATTGGATGCTTCTGGCAATCCTATGACTCAAGCTGAATATGAAAAAAGTTTGAAGCCACAAGAGATGCCAAAAGAAGATTCAAAACTAGGGAAAACCCTATCTTCTATTTTTTCTGCTCCTGCAACGTCTGCATTGGCTAGTTTGTTAGGTATTGGTGGGAAAACTTCAGCAGATACAACACCAACATCGACAGCAACGTACTCTCCGTCATACACTACACCTACGCAAGCAAGTCCTTATTCTTATACGCCAAGGTCAACTGTGACGTATTCGGCACAAGGCTCACCGGGTTCTCAAGCATTAGCTCAGGCATTAAACGTAGGAAGTCCGTCAGCCGCAATTTCTGATACGGGCAAAACAGATAGTCCAGAAACAGGCGGCACACCACAAAATGTTTGGAATTTGGCATCACTCAGAGTTAAAGACGCAACAGGGAGCAGTACAGAATGAGCAAAACATTATCTAAATCTCTTAGCATTGACATGGCAGGTCTTGCTCAATTGCTACGAAAGAAAGGTCGAGGCAACGATACTGTGCTTGCTCACATTACGCCTAAAGAAGCGGCTTTGCTCAAACGTAGAGGTGGTTCTGGAACCATTAACCCTGATACGGGTTTACCCGAATTTGACGATAGTGGTTATGACTTTGGAGAAGGTGGTGCTTCCGCTTCAGATTGGAATGTTCCTGCGCCTAGTGATGCTGCTCCAACACCCGCTGCTCCAACATATAATCCTGAAGACTATACGCCAAAGCAAACGCCTACAACTTACGATGAATCACAATTTGCCAAGGCTGCTTCTGGTCAATTGCAACCTGATACTGGAACGCAAAAAACTGCACCAGAAGAAAAAAGCTGGTGGGATCAAACATTATCTGCATTGGGTGGTGCGGCTGGTATTGCTAAAGCCGCTGGTTTGCTTGGTGTTGGTGCTGTGGGTGCAAGTCAAGCAAATAAAGCGGCTCAACAAGGTCAAGCTGCTGCGGGTCAAATTGGTGCGATGGCTCAACCAGTACAAGCTCGTTCTGATGCTGCACAACAGCAATTGAGTGACATTGCTGCTCAGACTCAAGCGCAAGGTCAAGCGTCTGCACAGCAAGTTACTGATCTTGGTAAATTGCCACTAGATGTTGGTACTCAAATGGTTCAAAGCGCACAAGCTGGCGCATTGACTCCTGCCAATACGCAAGCATTAGAAGCATTGAAAGCACAAACGCGACAAGGTATTACGCAGCGTGGCGGTGTAGGTGCAATGCAAGCTGGTGTTGCAGAACAGACGGCTCGAGCAACGCTTGGTCAACAACAATTAAACCAAGGTTTGCAAGCGTATCAGCAAGGTGCTGCTTACGGTCTTACTGCTGAACAAATTAAAACAGCATCTAATACTTTGGCTAATAATTTGCGTACTGCTGCAATTAACACTGGTTTAACGCAAGCCGGTATTGCGGATCAGTACACAATGCAAGCAATTATGACTGGTCTGGCATCAGATCAACAGCTTGCAGCAAATATGCAGAAGTTTTATTCTACTTTGGCATCAATCGGTTTTGGCACAGCCATGAAACCAACGACTACCGCTACCGAATAAGGATCAATCATGGCATTGCAAGATACTTTGAACAAACCAATGGCTGATCCATTTGGAGTCGCTTCTAAAACTCGCGCTGCGGAAAAAGCCAAAGCAGATGTTGGTGTAGAACTGGCACAAAAACAAGAACAGGAAATGAAGCCTATTCTTGAAGCAGAACGTCAAAAAATGACAGAAGTAGGTGCTAAACAAGCGCAAATTGGTGAACAACTACAAAAGCCTTTTGAAATACCCAAAGAGTCGATGGGTGACTTTGCACAACTTGGCGGTTTGGTTGCTATTGTAGGAACGATGTTAGGAAGTTCTGGAAAGCAATCAGCAAACAACGTCTTGGGTGCTATGACAGGCATCATGGATGGTTATAAGTCTGGACGCAAAGATGTTGTTGCGAACGCTTACAAAGAATTTGATACCAACATGAAACGTCTGCAAGGACTGCAAAAGCAGATTGATTCTGAGTTGACATTGTTCTTGCAAAAGTCTGCAACCAATCGTGAAGAAGCAAAAACCCACTTAGAAACAGCAAAGGCTCTTGCAGGTCAAGGTATTGCTGGTGTGATTGCTGACGGTCAAAGTGCAGACAAAGTTGCTCAATTACAAATGCAATTAAAACAAATGGGTCAAAATGCTCAACAACATAAAGAGCGTATTGACATGGAAAAGAAACGGTACGAAGCAGAAGACCAAAAGGCAAAGATTACTCCTGCTTATACCGGACCTGATGGAAAAGTATATAACGCTAAAGGTGAAGTAATTCCTTTGCCACAAGGTTTGACTAAGTTTGGAGCAAAAACATTAGCTTCACCTTCGGATTGGGCTGAAGAAATTACATCAAGAACCGGCGCAAAACTTGATAAAGAAGGATTAAAAAATGTTCCGCAAATTGCAAAAGCAGTTGGCGAGGCGGAAGATTTAAGAAATTATATTGAAAAAAACAAAGACATTATTGGTCGTTCAGGTCAACTTAACAGAACTGTAAACCGATATGTTGATTCATTTAGAAAAGGCGAAGATTTGTCTGATAACGGACAACCTGAACTTATTTTTGCTAAACGTTATGCTGCATACCTTGTTAATTATGAAAGAGCATTGGCGGGTGGATCAAAAGGATTTACTGTTGCGTTGCAAAAACGATTTAACGATTTGTTGCAGCAAGATCAATTTAATCCTGAAGGTTTTAAAAATCTTATGGATCAACACATTACTGAATTGTCTACGGGCGCAGCGACATTTAGTCCTAAACTAAACAGAAAAAATATGCTTGAAATTGGCAGAGACATTGTTTCTTCCGGTTCTGTCGGCGCACCAAGTTTATCGTCTGCTCCGCCGGCTGCTCCTACATACACTTCTCCAGAGCAAGTTGCAGACCAGCGACAAAAAGCAGAAAAAGCAATTGCGGATGGTTATGACCCAACAGCAGTGAAAAAACGCTTTAAAGAAAGAACAGGACAGGAGTTCTAATGGACGGATATGACGACTTGCCTAAAGCATCGGCAAACAATGCTCCATCATCAAGCAATGATGGGTACGGTGATTTGCCTAAAAAAACATCAAAAGAAACTCCTACAACAAAAGATTTAAGTTTTAGTGATGTTTTTGAAGAAGCGGCTAACCGTGCGTCTGCTGCTGGTCGCGGCGTTGTAAAAACAGCTATTGGTGGTCCTGGAGAATTAGAAAGATTTGCTTTGGATACTGTTCCTAAATTTTTAGGAATGAAAGAAAAAACATCAAAACGTGATATGGGTTTTGGTAGGGAAACATTATTTCCAACAACAGAAGAAGTTGAAAATGTTTTGCAAGTAGGCGAAAAAGCAATAGGCAGAAAGCCAGGCGTTGATCCTAGATATAAAGAATATGAAACATTTGGGGAATATGCTTTGCCTGCTGTTCAATTGGCTCCTTTGGCTACAAAATTAGTTACAAAGGGCGGTGAAAAAATTGGCGAATTATTAGGGATCAAAAGACCTGAATTAGATATTAAACCATCAACTTTCCGAGAAATGGGAGAGAAGATTGGTACTTCTCTTGAATCTAAAGTAAACAAACAATTTGCCGAAAAAAGTGCTGAAGCAACAAACAATTATGATGCTGCAATAAGCGCAGCTAGAGAAGCGCAAGTAAAAGGAATCCCTTTCGCTCAGTCTCCACAAGGTAAAGCATTTATTGATGCTCTTGAAAAATCAAAAACTTTTACTAAAGATGGACAAGTTTTTGAAATGGGAGAAGAACAAATAAAAGGGATTAACCGGCTTATTGATGCTGTAAAAGGTAGCACTTATGGTGGCGAAGTTTCTCCTTTAGGAAAAGGTCTTGTTTCAAGTAAACAAACAACAAAAGCTCCATCAGTAACACAAGAAAAAGACATTAAAGCTCTTATTGAAGAATTGCGTTATTTAAGAGAATCTAATGCCAAAGGAAAACCTGCTGAAGCGTACGGCGCGTTAAGCGACCAGTATAAAAAAGACCTTGCCAAAACATTAGAAAATTATTTATATGATTGGAACCCAGCATATAAAAAGGCAGACGAAGCATATAAGGCTGCATCTGAAAAATTAAATGTATTCAAAACAGAGTTAATGTCTCGCGTATTGCGAGGTGAAAAATTTGACTTTAAGCAAATGGCTGCTGATCCAGAATCTTTTGCCAAAGAATTTTTTAAAACTCAAGATACTGTTAAACAACTTAAGTCGGCAACAGGCGATAGTGCTGCTGTAGACAATCTTGCAAAAGAATATGCTGCAACTGTTTTGCAAAATAAAACGCCAGAAGAAATTTATAAATTTGCTACTAACCCAAATAATGAAGGTTGGTTATTTGAAACAGGCTTGAAAGACAAATTGATTGACTATGCAAACAAAGCAACAAAAGTTGAAAGCAAACAAAAAATTCTTAAATGGTTAGGATATGGTGCTGCCGCGGGTGCTACTGGTGGCGCAGTAACCAAGTATGACTTCAACAGAATGTTTGGTGGATATTGATGAGCAAGAAAGCAAAAGGAGTTAATCCTGAACTTGAGAACGCGATTGCCAAGATGCTGTCTGATGTAATGTCAGACCCGACTGCTACGCTTGTGGATAAGTGTCGCGTCATGGATCGTGCAATTAACATTGAAAAGTTGAAGCAGAAAATTTCGGACGATGAATGGGGAAGCGGATTTATTGCAAACGATGATGACGAGGGTTAAACTGTGCTTTGGTTTAACTAAACGGGGATAGTAATGGATGCAATAACTTTAGTTCGTGTTGCGCTTGATGTGGTTTGTCAGCGTTTGTTAATTATTTTGGCTCTTGGCTTATCTTTTGGTCTTGCTTGTTGGGTTTGCTATGAACCAGCGTGGGAACGTCTAGTAGTGATGGCGTTTTTCTCAATTTTTAGTTATCTTTGTATAAACATTAAAGAAGGAAGTCAAAATGCCAAAGCGTCCGAGTAATGTAAATCAGCAAATTGCTAAATCAGTTCGTCCACAGTTGCCCCGTGACGGTAGTGCGGGTGGTAAAAACTATCACTTGAACGGTCAAGTTCAGCGTGGTGGTTATACGTCCGTGTGGAACTTTGATGGCAATTCCAACACCAAAGATTCGTCCACAACCAAACCCGGTAATGCCGGTGGCAAAAGGATTTGCTAAATGGCTAACAACATTGCGTTTCAGGCAATGGGTAAGACGTATAAAGCAAACGTCACGACCGTAAGCCAGACTATTACGATTAACTCTGACAGTCCGTGCAATCAGCTATGCGTGGCTAACCATCAACCTACTGGTGTTGGTGGTCAGCCTGTATATTTCTATGTAAGCACATTGTCAAATGTCGCGGTTTCAGTACCCGCTGCTGGCGCACCGTCTTACTGTTTGGTCAGTGTGCCGGGTACTATTAAAGTGTTTACCATTCCACAACAGATTAGTCAGAATCAAAATTTGTATATTGCATTTATTGGTGAAGGCGCGTCTGAATGTTATTTTACTCCAGGAGAAGGTCTATGACGATTAAAGAGAAATTGCAGTCTGATTTGGATGCAGCACGGGCAGAAGTTGCACGGCTTGAACAGAGCTTGGCAAACCTGCCTGCCGAGGTTGAGCACTTGGCGGTTGAGGCTTGGGATCGTATTAAAGAATTCTTCAAGGCACTGTAATGGCATTTGATCCAATCAGCGCAGCATTAGAGATTGGCAACACAATCATTCAGAGATTGTTTCCTGATCCCGCGCAAGCGGCAGAAGCGAAATTAAAACTATTGGAGATGCAACAGAACGGTGATCTAGCCGTTATGACTGCACAGACTGACACCAATAAGATTGAAGCTGCTTCTAGTTCTGTGTTTGTGGCTGGTTGGAGACCGTTTGTAGGCTGGGTGTGCGGATGTGGTCTAGCTTATGTTGCTATTTTTGAGCCTATTGCTCGTTTTACTGCAACGATGCTTGGATACACGGGTGCATTTCCTCCAATTGACACTACGCTTACGATGCAAGTTCTGATCGGGTTGCTTGGTATGGGTGGATTGCGTAGTTTGGACAAGTACAACGGTGTCGCAAGCAAATGATTGAGAATTGGCACAAGTCTTTTGATCTGGTGATGAAATCTGAAGGTGGATTCTCTGACGATCCAAAAGACAAAGGTAACTGGATGCCTGATGGTAGACCTGGATACACCAACCTTGGTGTGACGATGGCAACATGGGAAATGTATGTTGAGCGCAAGTCAAACATTCAGGAAATGCGCTCTTTGACCCACGCTGACGTTGAACCTTTGTATAGACGCTTGTTTTGGGATCGACTCTGGTGCGATAAGATGCCCGCAGGTATCGACTATTTATTATTCGACTTTGCGGTGAACGCAGGGGTGAGCAAATGCGTCATGCTCTTGCAAGAAGCTGTGGGCGCACACGTTGACGGTCGAATGGGACCATTAACTTTTGCCGCAACTGTTACGCACGATGCTGATGACTTAATTGATAAGTTCAGTCTTGCCAAAGAAAAGCACTATCGTTCTTTGAGCAACTTTGATGTGTACGGAAAGGGTTGGCTAAACAGAATAGCCACTGCCCGCATTGAAGCGGACAATATGCTTAGTGTTTAATGATGCCAAGCTGGTATCCAATCATCACGATACTAGCCTTGTCTGCAAAGATCGCTGTAAACGCATCTATAGCGATTTTGGGACGATTCTTTAATCCTGGCATATCTTTCCACAGATAATCGTCAAACAGCATGACACCGCCTGATCTAAGCAGTCCAAAAGCCATACACGCATCTGTTAATACGTCTGGTGCAGTGTGGCTGCCATCAATATAAATGAAATCAAACTTATCTTGAGCATAAATGAGGCTTGCAAGCATTTCGTAAGAAGTGCCGTGATACGCAATGGTTTCTTGAGTCGTTTTCTTAACCCAGTTGGTGTTTTCTTTCCAAACAGAGTACAGATCGCCTAATTCCATCCCCGCGTGTTCTGCTGAACCTTTAAAAGTATCTATACAGACCAGTTCTCCGTGATCCCCGATAAAGTTTTCAAGCATCCAGCACGATGCTCTGCCTTCAAAGCATCCAATCTCTAGGATGTTATTTCTTTCAGGCAATATCGTCTTGATGAACTCAAAGTTCGGGATATTGTGGGAGAACCAGTCTTGTGAGAATTTCATAAATATTCGTCTAGCGCGATACTAATCTTGTTAATAATATCCATCGGATAAGGCAATCCATTGTCATCGCAAAGATCGGCGATAACTTCTCTTGCCTCCCACAATAGTTGCCTTGTTTCTTCGTTCATGGTGCAGGAACTAACCTTCCGTCAAATGAATACGTCCCGATATGAGACAAAACAACCCAAGGTGCTGCGTAAATGCGCCCCCCGATCGTGCGATAGATTGCACAGAAGTGATAGTCCTCTGACAGCAAGCGATTAGTTTCTTCCTCAATGCTTGTTGCAAAATACTCATGTATCACTTCACGCTCACCGATTGTATTGCCTAAATCTGCAACATCATTAGAATATGATGGAACGTGTGGCTTTAACGCATCAAATACTTCACGTTTGATGAGCAAAAACCCTGTACCAGCGTTCTGAATCTCTACTGGCTCATCTACTGGGACAGTAATTGTTGGCGCATAATCAACAAGGTTCACTACAAAACTGCCTGTGTGATATTTGAGGTCTTTGTCCTCTACACCTGCCTCAATAGCTTTTCTAACAGTTTGCCAATTGATTTCCTTCTTTGGATAGATTCCTCCTATCACATCGAGGTCTTGTGCAAGCATGGTCAGCACATCATAAGGATTGAAGTTAATGTCAGCATCAATAAACATCAGGTGCGTAGCATCAGACTTCAGAAACGCTTGTGTGAGTGCGTTACGAGCGCGAGTAATCAATGATTCATTGAACATAAAAGACATGACAGAATCAACGCCATGATCCCTAAGCACGTTGCCGAGGTTCAATACCCCTTGCGTGTAGCTTCCTGCACACATCCCACCATACATAGGTGTTGCGATAAATACTTTCAGTCCTGGCTTAATCTCAGTTTTCATTGTTACCCCTAAAGTTAGTTGACCAACACGGCTGGGGATTGTCACTGATGAACAGCGTTTGCAAACATCTTATCGATGGAACAATCCTCATGCGTCTTGGTCCCGGCTACCGTAGATACCATGCCGGGGATGGCTCCTAATACCGCTACGATTCGGGGGGTACATCCTTTGCTTCAGTGATGACTACGATGCAACCGCCACCACCTTTCATAACCAGACCTCTATGACACGACACGCTGCTTACTTGCTTGTCATTGTCAAACATTCCTGCGTCTTGCAGAGCATCTAATACTGGCTTGATACAGTTATCAATGTCCATCAGTCTTGCATCACGGGGGCGAATAACTATATCTACATTCACCATCCCACCCCCAAAGGATTCCATTTGGTGCGATGCAACATATTCCTGTACCGCTAACTTAAAGTCTCTGCCACGTTTAGACACAAAGCGTCTATTTCCACTAGCAATCCAGTAGTTATTGATACTCGGAGGGTATGGTAAATGTAGTATGTGTTTCATATTCGCTTCCCCGCATCCAGAAAAATCGGTTTTCCAGATCAGAAGGGCAAGTCTGAGTCATCAATGTTGCTCACTTCTTTTGGATATTGCTGTTTATTCACATAAGTACCGCTAGGAACCCAGTTTTCTTCAGCAATCTTGATCCAAGGATTTCCGGTTTTAGTCATTTGTGACCACACGGCAAGTTTGATCTCATCTCCTGCTTTGTAGTCTTTTGTCAGAATCATCCTGCCTTTGAATTGCGGTGAAAACTCGCTTTTACGCTCTTTTACTGCGAAACAGTATGCTTTGCCATCGGGTACTTTAAAGTCGTTTTCGTAAGCCATGCTTATTCTCCGTATTTCTTTAAATCGTGAACAGTAATTGCAGCAGTTCTATGCTGTGCAACCATCTGAGTTAATGCTAATTGATCGGTCTTGCTTAAACTTGTGCGAACCTTTTCATTCGCTGTTCTGAACGCTGTGATCTTGTGCTGTTTAGTGCCAGCATCAAGTTTTTCAGAATTAAAGATTTTAGTAGTCATATTGACGTAAGCAACGCACCATTGATCTTTAGTGTCATGGCTTGAATAAATCGTACCATCTGGCAAATAAAGCGGATACAAGGAGTCGCTTTCAATGTCGGCTATATCTGCAATCACGGGAGCGTCTAAAACCTCACCATCGTCCGTTATTTGCGTTACAGGTGCTATTTCAGGAACAGGAACAATCTCTACTTTCCCCATGTCCCGTTGCTTTGGCTTATCGTCAAAATCAGAGACTTCCTCAGGGCTGTAGAAACCCGTGACGCTTCCTGGATAAACTGATCTAATTCCTTCACTAATGCAACGGCTTCTGAGCATTGCTCTAGGGAACTTTTGCCACCCAGAACCAGGTTTAACGAGACCAATATTTCTAGCTTGGTCAATAGTCCATGTAACTGCCAACTCTCCCCCGTTAGGGTGAGTAAAGACTCCTGTAACTGTTTCATCTGTGTACTTACTCCATTGAACTTTTCCACCGGATTGCTGAAACCTTGCAAGCATTGCATCTGCTTTAAGTGCTGGTCTACCTTGAATAATGTGAAAATCTCTTGCGGCTGTAGCGGGATGCAAACCTTCAGCTTGAGCCACTGCCATCAGTGCCAATACGCTGTTAGTATCTTTCATACCGAATAAGCCAGACTGTGCAATAGCTTCAGCCATGCCTTTCATTTCTTGAAACGGAATAATGTTGCTCATAATTAACCCCTCATTTAATTAGGAAGCGGCGTGAGCCTTGTTGTTCAACGACAAACTTCTTGTACAGGTCCGGCATACTTTTTTCAAACAATTTTGCATCGAAACGTGCTGATGCTTTACTGCTTTTCCACGTTGCAAGCGTAGAACCATCTACAGAGCGTATTTCAGCACTATTGCCCATTGCATTGCGTATAAACACTTCTAACTGCTCTGTATCCAACTCGTACTGCTTAATCTGTTCTTTACGCTGTTTGAGAGCGGCTATAGCTTGCTCTAACTGCGAATTTGCCGTAATTACGTCAGAATTGCTTGTTTCATAGACTAATTTAGTCTGCTCAACCGTTTCTGGTGCAGGAGTCGTGTTCGACTGAACATATCCCCAAAACGCGGCACTCTTTTTGACGAATTCTTCTTTCTCTTGGTCAGAAAACCGGAAATGAAAGGTTTGAAATTCTTGTCCACCAAACAGAACCGCAAGATACACTTCTGTGACGTTATGTACAGTAGCCTCATGTAGACACTGTGCATAATCTGACGCGGGGACACGGTTTTGCTCTTGATCGAACTTGTTACGATATGCTGCATTGTAATTTTTGGCTTCGACAAGCGTTTTTCCATCTGCGGAAATGAAATCGAAGTGTGAACGTAACCAGCTTTCCTTAGCGTGCGTAAGCGCGTAATCCGCATCTTTCAACTCCATTTGGTGTTTAGTCTGAAACAATCTTCCGATAACAGGTTGCATCACATGACCCATCTGGACCGCTTCAACGTCAGATATGTCAGGTGGCGTGATCTTCCCTTGTTTGGTCAGAATTGCTTCTACAGCTTTACCATTGGCTGCCAGGCGAGTGTCTCCACTCCACCAAGCAGAATTCCGTACCTCTGGTGCAAAATCGTCTTGCTGGTTCATTTAAAACTCCGATTGAATGTTGGAAGTGTTGCGGATAGGCTCAAAAAATTGAGCGTGTTTACCGCAGCCTGTTGCGTCCAATGTGCGCTCTGTTGCTGCAACTATGCCTCTTGCTTTGATCTCACCAGAAACGAGATTTAACCCGTCTGGACGCATACAGTAAACAAAGTTGACGTAATCAGCGTTTTGATACTTTTTGTCTAAATGTTTGCAGTCTTTGCAGAACTTTATGTCGTTCATTTTGCTACCCCTGTTGTTAGGAAAAAGGATACTACACTTCGTATTGTACAGATAATAATAAGTATTGCAAATAATATTTATATGTTTGGTAAAAATAAAACATATTCTTCTATATCTTTCTCATACTCAACATCTTTGAAAGAATGTGGACATTCTAACCAAGGTGCGGTCTTGCAATGGCAGACACTGGTGAAAAGTTTTCCAGTGACTATCTTTTCTTTTAAAAATTTATTTCTAAAAGGTTTACTTTTGTTCCACACGCCTGAGCCTCGGTTCTTAAGACAATATTAAACCTCACCCGCATATATACGGTTTTCCCTAAAAAACAGGGTGATGCTCTCGTTTATCTAAGATAGTCCTGGCTGCTGACTTGGGTTTTTCACAGGCTGTTTAGACCTCTTGCCCCATTCTCTACGTTTATCCGTTTCTGTCGCATCTACATAACGAGGGGTGGGTTATGCCCCCGATTGTTTCTTTCAAACGCAAAAAACCCTTGAAAGGTATTCTGTTGTGGAATACTTACAGAGTGGTTCAGGATCACTTTGTAAGCATACAGAACACCCATCAAGGGCATCTTTAAAACACATTCCTGAACCTATTCCGGTTTCCACGCCAGAACCCAAACAATACTCTTATTTCTTTTCTTCTTCAACTACTTTTTGTTCACTTGGGGGCGTATACCCATATTTTTTCCATGTTTCTGCAACATTTGTGCGATTGGAGGGTATGTAAACAAAGGTTTTGTCTAAAAGACTGGGATTAGTAGTATTCATTTGTGAGCCTTATAAAAACGTGAGCAATAGTCGCATAGACCGTTAGTAAGATTGCTGATCTGACCGCAAGTGTCACATTCCAGGTCTTTACGCCTAAACACGTTTTCTTCGGGGTCCTCCTTGCAATGAAACACGCATACGCATAACAGACACAAAAAAAGTGTGACTAAAAAAATATAAATATATGTATCAAAATCCATTTTTTTCCTTTAGTTTGGCTTCGATGGCACGGGCGTGATATTTGTTTTTTGCTTGCAAATAAGCTGATTGAGCAAGCTCTGCGGTATCAAACACACCAAGATATATTTTCTTACCATTGACTTTTATATCAGCCATAAATTTATTTCTATGTTTGCATACCCCGCGCAGACCTAGTTTGTTAACACTTTGTGGCTGAATAATATTTGATTGGTTTATTGATCTTGAAACATCACGCAAATTTTCAATACGATTATTTTGTTTATTTCCATCAATATGGTCTATTTCATTTTTTGGAAACTCACCAAATGAAATCAACCATGCCAATCTATGTGCTTTATATTTTTTCTTGTTAAAACCAATAATTACATAGCCTTCTTTATCAATCGTTCCAGCATTTTTGCCAATCATCCTTGGCGAAGCTGATTCATTCCAGCAAAAAATACCAGTTTCTTTATCGTAAGTTATTACGTTAAGTAGTTCATTTATCATTGATTTCTCCGCATTTTTTACAGACCCATTCCTTGCGTGGTGGTGATGTGTAGAGCTTTGTGCCAACCTTAAGTCTGATGTGAGAATCAAAATAACCCTCGTAATACGTTCCGTTATGCATAATTTTTGTTACTGTCGCAACAGGCTCTTTACATGGTGGCGATGTGTATAGTGTTCTGACGTTATACCCTGCTCCGATATGTTCAGGTTTTGTCACAACATGATCCTTTACTTCAAACCCGTCATCTATAAAATCAAGCATCCACGCAACAGGCTCTTGCTCCGCAGTATCCACATACTCACTTGCCATGTGTGATGCTGTGCGGTCAAATCCGTGGTCTTGCTCAGGCTGTGCGTCAAACTTATCAATCTTGTCTAACTTTATATCTGCGAGTTCAAATTTCAATTTGTAGTTACGCTCAGATAATTCATCAAGCTGTTTGCGAAATCCATCTTCTAATTGTTTGATGTAATCTTGCTCAGGCTTGGCTAACTCTGCTTCAAGGGCTTTAATAGCATCCACCGTATTCCATGCAGCGTGTTGCATATCCGTCATTGCTTCACTACTGCCGCTGTATTGGTGTTTAATCAACGCATCCCAGTCTTTTAAAACGGTTAATGCTTGTTGTAATAGTTTACGGTTCATTTGATTCCCCTGCCTTACCAACCTCTGCCGCTGCACGAACGATTGCTCTGCGTGTTGCTGCGTAGGGGTCGTCATTGTGTACTTTGATCGTTACTTCGAATGTTTTTGAGTTGAATACGAATGTGTGTTTATTATTGCGATCACTTACATCAACATCAAACCTTAACTTCACAGCCAAGCGCAAAGCCTGTGCGTCATCGGTTAGTGGATTCCATTCCTCCCATTGAGATACACCAGAACTTATATACATCCTTCCGCTTATTGGGGATTTATTGACCTTATACCCCGCAGCCTTAGCCGCATACTCCAGAAGTTCTTTGTCAGTCATTTCACACCCCTTGCTCTGATTGCTGCCGCACATTCTTTAACGCCATATAAATTTGCACGTTCATTTTCATCACACAAATTCGCACACGCTTCACGCTCGTCTTGCCTGATTAATTCTGCAAAGCGTTCGAGGTGTATATCAACCTCTCCGGCATCAATCCAATACTTGCCATTGCTTAACCTATATGCGAGACCCGTTTGTTCAGCTAATTCTTTTATACGTTCGTTCATTTCACCCCCCATACAATAGCGGGTTTATTAGACTTACCTGACCGTCTACCCATTTGGATCACTTGTCCCTTTAACATAAGGGGTTTCATCCTGGGGCTGATTGTCACTCGATCCAGATTTAGAGCCAAAGCAATTTCCTCTGTTGTTCCTCCAGTGTCCCCACGAGACTTCAAAAATTCCAAAACCATGCTCTCAAGTGTCGGTACACGCGCGTGTACGGAATTTGCGCTTATATGAGAGGTTTCTGGATCAGTGTTTCTAGCCAGTGCTAATTCAATTTGCATATTGATCCCCAATAAAAAATTAGAATTTAATTACAGATTGTGACGCATTGATTATTGACGCAACAAGTCTGACAGTATTTGATAACCCCATCACTACCGACAATAGATTGACCGATACAGCTTGCATAGACTGAAACTGTAAATAAAGCGATTAGAGACGCTATAAATAATTTTGACATAAAGATACCCCTATGATTAAAAAAAGCCCCTAGAGCCGTTTAAATTGATTCTAGGGGTATTGGCAATTACATATAACCTATCAAACCTACATCATCATAAATACCAACAGCAAAATATTTTCCGAAAGACTCAACTTTATAAAACCAGTCTGAATCATCATTGGTACATTTTTTGACAATATCTTGTACTTTCACAATATCGCTAAACAGTGTTTTAGGTGTTTGTATTGTTTGCATGGTTTAACCCTCCGCTCTACGAATAACAACATAGTGCAATAAAACGTGCATTATTGAATCCTGATAACCTTGCTCGTATGCTGTCATTTTGTGCCCCTAACGTCTATTGAGTGTTCATCTAATAATGTGAGTGCTGCCCAAGTGCCAAACCCGCTGTAAGACATACAAAACCCGTCTTTGTCAAATAGGCTTATTTGTGTGTAATCGTCATCGTCAATTGATTTTTTTATTTCAATGCAATACATGGTGTACCCCTATTAGGAAAAGTTAGTTAGTTAATTCGACAGCAAACCAGTAGACCAGTGGCAACATGGCAAGCATGAACAAAGCCATGTAGACGTATTCTTTGATAGTGTTAAGCATGATCCGGTCCTTTAGTTAAACAAATTTGATTTACGCCATTTTCTCTTACTGTATGACGTTCATAAAAAATAAAGCCTTCGTATTCTAAAAACTCTTGTTCTGACACCTCAATCAAAGGTGCATCATCTTGTTTATAATCAACTACAAAAAATCTAACGTCTGTTTTCATGCTGCCACCTCAAAAGTAACGAGTTTGTAGCCTTTACGGTTTTCCAGTTTGTAGTCAAAGCGTGGGCATTTTCTACGTAACTGGTTAAGCTCTACACGGTCTCTGAATGATCCGTTGCCTATCTTTGTTGTAATGCCGGAGTGAGGCTCTACACCTTTATTCAAAAGATAATCAAACTTTTCTTTATCGTCTAAGTTGTTCAATCCGATAATGCTGTCACCAAAGCCCGTAAAGAATTGCTCTGTTTTATCTTTGATAATTACAGTGACTTTCATGTTAAGCCCCTACAACTGAATGATCGAAACAAAACACATAGCCTTTACCGTCTGCGCTGTCACCATAGCGCATATTGTCAAAATTCCAGTCAAGGTTATGTTTTTTTACTAATTCTTTGACAGCTTGAAAGTGTGCTAATTCGTATGACTCAGCGTGAGGATAAGTAATGGTGGCTGTGAAACCTGAGCTGGTGTATGCCTTAATACGTGATCCACGAACATTGTTAGCAGGTAAGCATTTTGTGTGAATTGCAATCATGATGTAACCCCTAGTAAGTGACGGGGAGATTAGGAATCCCCTTAGTGTTTGATTAGAGAATATTTTTGATTGAGTCTAAAAAATGACGTTTAAACAAAGCTCGACCGTCATGCGTTGACAGTGCATAACGTGTCATTGGCATAACAATCTCTTGGCTAGTAGCGTGGTGATAAACCACCGTTCCATTGTCTTTTTGATAGACAGCGTAGCCTGTTTGTTTGCCGTCGATTTCAATTTGATTGTTTGTAAAAACTCTCATTGTGCTAACTCCTTCACGAATGCCCTAGCATTGGCTCTTGTCTTAAATGCTTTAATGAAATTATTGCCTTTCATTACTCGCCAACGTAAATCACCGTAGCAATTCTGAAAACCCGCATAAATATTTACTATTTTATATTTCATGCTGCAACCCTTTATAAGTTAGTTTAGGAAAAATGCTAGTTAGAGAATGTTGTTAGAAACAAAATGTAAAATGTATTTTTTGGTAATTGTCGTTTCTGTCAATGCCTTGTAATACCACTGGCAAGCAAAAATAAATTCATTTGATGTTGTTAAAGAATTTTCTTCTAATGCGTTCTTAATTGCCTTTTCTAATGCTGTTTTATTAACTGTTTTCATTTGATACCCCTTTAAATTAGGTTTGCACCACATTCCGCAGCGCATATATGAATCATAATTTAGCACTAATATGCTGTCAAGCATATATTGCATATTTCATACACATTTATTTTAATCAATAGCTATTGAGCGATAGTTTTTATCTAATAGGTACATAAGGTAAGTTAAATTTAGGAATCATGTAGTTTATATACTATATATATATATATACAGGAATATAAAAAAAAGTATAAATTTATACAGGGGTTTTATATATTTAACCTGGCTAATTGTTCGTCATAAATGGGGACAGATCACCTACTCTCTCCCCTCTACCCTAATCGGGTAAGGGACTATGAACTACTAGACTATATATATATCCGGATATACCTAATGTATATACTCTATTGGGCTATGGACACGTTACTCTATGCACGATACACGCCTACGCTCGCAGCTCATGCGTGGTGAGTGGTCATGGCTTGGGTTTGGCATGCTGTGGGAGGGTGCCCCACTCCGATTTCCCCCCAAAAAAAAATAGGTTTTTCATCTTTTGATGTATTATGTTTGCTTTATGGGAGATGTATATGTTCAATAGATTAGCAATAGATAAAGATGTACCAATAGCATCAACTAAGAAGAACGCTTTACCATACAAAGATATGGAAGTAGGTGATAGTTTCTTAGTACCGGAAGGGAAGATGCAAACCATTTCCAATTCCAATTGGCGTATTGGGAAGGCGTTGGGATGGAAATTCACTGCTCGACAGGTTGAGGGTGGTGTTCGTGTGTGGCGGGTAGCGTGATGGATACGCAAACCAATGGTCAGGACAGTATTGAGGAGTTTATTGCTAAGGCTGGGGACGCTGATAAACGTGCGTACTTAGATCGGGTGTGGGCGATGGATAAGATTGGCTTATTCAAAGAACTCATTCGGGTGCATGGTGAATCGTCTAGGCTATTGATGCTTGCTCAACAAGAGATTGATAACCTTAGAGCCACGCTTTCGTCTTATGACCAGTCTCGACATTGAGAGATTGAGGGCTACGCGTCTGGACTTTAAACTCCAGATGCAGCTTGCGATTAAGTGCAAGACAAAGAAACAGAAGATTAAACTGGCTGCTCAGTGGCGTGAGAGATACTCTGACTTGCAATACAGAGAATTGATCTCATGTGCTAGGTCTGAGGAGCACCGAAACAAGATTGCCAAATGGAATGTTGATGGATTTTAATCTCAAGCAGTTTTATCGTTTTTGTTCTGAACTCAAGATTGAGACAAAAGAGCGTGGCTTGATGAAGATGGGCAAGCCTTTGGGTACACAGACCTATGTGATGAATGAGATTGCTAAGGGGTTAGAGGAAGGTGTTCACTTCTTTACTATCCTCAAGGGTCGGCAACTTGGCATTACCACAATCTCTCTTGCGCTCGACTTGTACTGGCACTTTATCAATCCAGGTCTGCAAGGCACATTGGTGACTGATACAGAAGAAAACAGAGATATGTTTCGCTCGACTCTTTCGATGTACATGGAGGGGTTGCCAAAAGAGTATCGCATCCCTTTGCTTGCTCACAACAGAACACAACTATCGCTGAAGAACCGCAGTCGCTTGTTTTATCAGGTGGCGGGATTACGCGCCAAAGGTTCACTTGGTCGAGGCAAAGCGATTACCTTTTTGCATGGAACAGAAACATCTTCATGGGGTGACGAAGAAGGTTTAGCATCATTGCTTGCTTCTCTTGCTGAAACCAATCCTTTGAGGCTCTACATCTTTGAATCTACTGCGCGTGGCTTTAATATGTTCCACGATATGTATGCCACAAGCAAACGTGCCAGAACCCAGCGTGCAATCTTTTGTGGCTGGTGGCGCAATGAGATGTACACACTAGACCCGACTGGTGACACCTACAAGGTTTATTGGGATGGCAAACTTACACCAGAAGAAAAAGAGTGGACACGCGACATTAAAAAACTCTACAACGTAGAAATCAACTCTCGTCAGATGGCTTGGTGGCGATGGAAACTCTACGAAGGCATTAAAGACGATAGCCTCATGTATCAGGAGTTTCCGCCTACTGAGGACTATGCTTTTGTAATGACTGGCACTTCTTTCTTTTCTAACGCTCGATGCACGGATGCAATGAAAGATGCCAAGAAGGATCGTCCTGACTACTACCGCTATTCGATGGGTGCAAACTTTCAAGACACGAACGTGCTGAAGTCCACCGAACGACTGGCTACCTTAAAGGTTTGGGAAGAACCTATTGACACCGCTTATTACGTCATAGGAGCCGATCCTGCGTATGGGTCGAGTGATTGGGCTGACCGCTTCTGTATTCAGGTCTACAGAGCCTATGCTGACGGTTTAGAGCAGGTTGCAGCGTTTGCAACAAGTGAGATGAACACTTACCAGTTTGCGTGGGTGATTGCTCACCTTGCAGGTGCGTACAAGAACTCTACGCTGAACCTTGAAGTCAATGGTCCTGGGCAAGCTGTCATTAACGAGATTCGCAACTTGAAGCGTCAGGCAAGTGCTATGGGTGGACAAGCAGGATCAGACTTGATGAACGTCTATGGTTCGATGACCAACTACATCTGGCGCAAGAACGACAGTTTGGGCGGTATGTCTCAAAGCATTGGTTGGCTGACAACCTCTGCGACAAAAGAGCGGATGCTAACCTACATGAAAGATTACTTTGAGCGCAACATGATGGTTATTCGGGACATGGATACCATTGATGAAATGAAAACCGTTGTTCGTGATGGAGGCTCCATTGAAGCGACAGGGCGTAACAAGGATGACCGTGTCATTGCATCTGCATTGGCTGCTGCGGCATTTGCAGAACAGGTTCAACCGCAACTCATTGCAAGACGGATCACACGCGAGATTTCCAAAAAGCAGGAAGAACTTACACCGGAAGAAATAGGAGTAGGAAAAAATGTCTCAGACTATCTCAAGAAGATCGGGATATACGGAGGAAGTGCTGCCTAAATCCGAACTCATGCGGATTATGAAACGGTTCTTTGCTGACAAAAATCGTGGCATTTCACTTGAACACTTTGCTGAAATAGCAGGTTTAACCCGCGAAAACATGGCGATGATTTTCATTTACGAAAAGCATGAAATGTCAGAGATTGTTCAACGCAGAGTATCAAAAGCATACAAACAATGGCTCAATGGTGAACTTGTTGTAATGCAAAACAAAGACAGAACAAGATTTGTTGATTATAGAAAAGAACCCAAACCAAGGTTTGCAAGAGGTTATGGTTTACAAGTAGTAGGCGGTGAGATTAAACTAAAACTAGGCATTAGAAATAAGGCTGAATATTCTGAAACGTTAGATGAGCAATTAGATAGGGGATAGTAATGGCAAGAATATTACGAGATTACAAGTGCCAAGATCATGGCTTTTTTGAAGGTTTTGAACCAATATGTCCAGAGGGGTGTCACGGTGAATTTATTCTCCAAGTTTTTCTCAAGAGTCCGGGGTTTGTTTCGGACAAGTCCAAAGCAGCAGACAAGCACCTCAAGTCCCTTGCGAGCGAATTCGATATGTCTGACATTAAGTCCACAAGACCGGGCGAAAACCAATCTGGTTATCTCTCCCGCAAAAACAAGTTCAGCGAAAAAGACTACGCCGAAGCGGAAAAGTTTGCCACCAAGAAAAGACCTGGCAGACCCCGTAAAGGAAAGCAAGCCGCAGAAACGCCAGTACAACCGCAAGAAGCCCGTGCTGGTGACGCAGCGATCTGGGGTGGCGGTTCGCAAGGCGGGTTCCAAGGGATGAATATGCAATCTATTTTGGCAGGACGTTATGCTCAATCCGTAAAAGGTGAAGCAGTGGGGTTGACACCAAGGGATGCAGGGATTAATAATGGTCCTAGAATTGATCCCCGTGCGACAATGCACGATCCTGACAATCTAAAGATCAAGAAATAATGCGTATCCCAACCAAAGCCGAAGATAGAGAAAACTTTTATTTGGACATTATGCAGAAATGTATGGTGTCCAGAGAAGAACGAAAGTCTGACTACAGCGTGTTACGCGCTTACTATTTATTCGGTTCGGGACTTGAACAACCTCCTGCAATCTTTAATAAGATTCACCCCCACTTAGATCAGCTAACCAGTTTTTTGTATTCCGCAGAAAGCACACGGTTTAGTATCTCTTTGGGGGCAGCAGTTCCTCACGCAGAACATCGTAAGACACCAGTGCTAACCAGCGCACTAAACGATGAATGGCTCAACAGTAACGCAGACCAAGTATTCTCAACTGCTCTGACATGGGCATTGGTTTACAACACAACCTTTGTAAAACTTGTAATCAACAAGGGCATACACCCTTACATGATTGAACCAAGTGCTATGGGCGTGTTGCGTGAAGACGTTCCATACACAGACCGTCAAGAAGCAATCTGCCAACGCTATTACATAACACGCTCAGAGTTGTATGCTCGTTTGTATTCGCATCCCAAGCGTGAATCTATTGTGAGCCGAGTCACAGGCAACATCAAAGGATCAAGCCAATCTGAAGAAGGTAATGGCGATGGTGTTGCGAGAATTATTATGTCTGCAACCAATCCAACAATCTACGGTAACGTGGAAATGGATTTGTTTGGAGAGAACCGCTACAACGCTCGTGTTGCTGAAGAAACAATTGAGATGCAAGAGTTGTGGGTGTGGAACGATGAAACTGAGGACTATCAAGTTGTAACGATTGCTTCACCTGATGTGATTATTTATGATCGTCCAGGTGCAAGCGTGTTCCTTAAAGGCGAGTGTCCTTTTGTGCAACTCTGTCCAGACCCTTTGCCTGGTTACTTTTGGGGACAGTCCGAGTGTCAGAAACTTGTTTTGTTGCAACAGCTACGAACTAATCGCATGACAGAGATTCTTGATCTTTTGTCTAAGCAAGTTGCGCCCCCAACAGCATTGTCTGGCTTTAGCGGCATTATTGATGAAAAGAATTTTGCGCTTAACCGTGCAGGTGGTTTGATTGCAACAGATATGCCAAACATGAAAGTAGATCGTTTGGCTCCAGAAATTCCTAATGATCTGTTTGGTGTCATCCATGAAGTTGATTCTATGTTCATGGAAGCATCGGGCATCAACAACGTGTTGTCCGGCAAAGGCGAATCAGGTGTTCGCTCAAGTGGACACGCATCCCAACTTGCGCGACTAGGTTCTAGCCGGGCTAAAAAACGCGCCCTCATTATCGAAGATAGTTTGGAAAAAGTAGCAACACTCTATCTCAAACTGATGCAAGCCTACGATGCCACGCACTTCAAAGATACCGAGGGCGTACCTTTCATTGCGGAACAATTTACACGCGATTTTGTCGTTAAAGTGGATGCTCACTCTAACAGCCCAATCTTTACTGAAGATACAAAAGAATTGGCGTTTTCATTGTTCAAGGCTCAAGCTATTGACAAAGAATCTCTGCTTGATATGCTAGAGCCACCGATGAAACAGTTGTTAAAAGACAAACTGAAAAAACGTCAAGAGGAAGAAAAAGCTGCACCAAAGCCTCAAGGCAAACCAGACTTAAAAGTGGCGGGGTAATTATGGCAAGCGAAACGCAACCTAAATCAGATCAACCTAGAGTAACCACAGCAAATTTAAAACGTGGTGAAGCCCCCACATCTGTTCAATATCGTGTTACAAATATTAAAACTGCACCACGAGATAAAACTCGCGGGGCAAGAAGCAATACCAGAGGTATGTAAAGGATTCCTGTTCAGGGAATAGGGTAGTGGCTTACTTCCCTTCACAAATAGTTCGCCGCCTCTTACTTGGAGAAGACTATGCGTAAAGCTCGTAAAGGTCGTAAATCACGCAAGTAATTTTAGGGCGTAAGCCTTAAGATTATCGTGTAGCCGATAAGTCCTGCCGAGGGTCGGGAACCAAAAAAATAACTCCTCCTATTGACAAACCTATAATTAGGTTTAATCTATTGTGAAATTCGATAGGGAAATACTATGGCAATGCCGCCCGACCAGTTAATGCAGATGATTGCAGCGCAAAAAGATAAAGCCACTCCAGGCGGTGCTGCTCCTGTTGCTGACACTGCTTCAGCAGGAATGTCCGACACATCCTCGCCCCCAATGGGTGCGCCTATGTCCACTCCGGAACCCAAAATGGGAAACCGTGAAGCCGCAATGATTAACATCGGCATGGCAATGGATTTGTTAGAGCAAAGCCTACCTGCTCTTGGAAGCGAATCTCCAGAAGGTCAAAAAGTTTTAAGCGCAATTCGCATGGCAAGTGGAATTCTTGGACCACGCAAGCCTAAAACAAATGAACTTCAACAATCAGAAATTCTTCAGTTGTTGCAAAACTTACCTCAAGCTGGTGGTGCTTCACCTGAAGCAAAAGCTATGGCTGGCGCACCTCCAGTTCCAGGTATGACTCTTCCCGGCGCACCTCCTGCATCTCCACCAATGCCCGGTGGTCCTGCTGGCGGTATGCCACCACCTCCTCCCGGTGGCGGTATGCCACCACCAATGTAAGGAATAATCATGGACGTTTTTAAGCCACGCGGTGCTGCATCGCCACGCAATCCAACCAGCAATGAACAAAAAAATGGTCAAATTGTGAACACCCCTCGGTATTCGCAGTTTGGCGGTCTGACTGGCGCAGTTAAAGCCGGTCACAAAAACGTGATGAACTTGTCTCGCCCCGGCGATACCAAGAAAGTCATCTAAGTACCTAGGGGATAGAACATGAGTAGCTTAGAAGACCTCAGTTACGAGCAACGCGATGAACTCGCTGCTTTAGCTAAACGCCTTGCGGACAATCCAAAAACCCGCAAGAATTTTTTACGTCTGACAAAAGAAGTAAATCCTGATCTAGTGATTCCGGAATTACAACTTGAAGAATACACAGAAAAGCGCGTAAACGAAGCAGATCAGCGCGTAATGCAGCTTGAAAACAAACTGCGCGAACGTGACGCAATAGAATCTTTGGAAAAAAAGCGTAATTCGCTGAAAGCCAAAGGTTTTGCACAGTCCGATGAGGACGTTGAGGCTATTGAGAAAGTCATGGTCGAAAAAAATATTCCAAACCATGAGACTGCGGCTCAGTATTGGGAGTGGATGAAACAATCTGCTGTACCAACACCGACCGGCTACAATCCTAGTGGTTTGGGTAAATTTGACTTGTCGCAATATTGGAAAAATCCACAAGGTGCGGCAAGAAACGAAGCAGCAAAAGCATTAACTGAGTTGCGTAAAAATACGCGACCCATTGGTATCTAGGGGATATAAGTGGTTGCTCACACAATGGGCAATCTGTTTTAATTTTTAATTAAAGGAGATTCCTATGCCTATTGGTGGCGGAATTTTACCAGCAAGCGGTAGTTCGCAATACAACGAACTTACCTATGTTACCAGACGGGCATTTATCCCTAAGCTGGTTGTTCAACTTTACAACTCAACCCCCCTTATGGCTGCTCTGATTGCTAACAGTCAGCAAGCATCAGGCGGTGTGAGCCAAGTTACTGTCCCCGTTCAGGGCGCACAGTTTGTAAACGCACAATGGTCTGATTACTCTGGTTCATTTAACCAGCCTTCAGTTCAGCAAGGTGCTTTCAATGCTGAGTTCAACCTCAAGCTGATGATTGCTCCTGTTCCATTCCTCGGTATGGAAGGTGCGGTACAACAAGACTACGCTATTATTCCTCTAATCGAAGCGCGTATGAATGACGCAACGAACGTGATGATGGATGCAATGGCTACGGCTCTGTATACCAACTACACCAACACTCAGCAATTCATCGGTTTGCCCGGTGCAATTGATGACGGTACAAACTTGCCTACATACGGCAACATCAACCGTTCCACCTACACATGGTGGAAGTCGAAAGTCTATAACGCTGGTAGCGTCAACCCAACTCGTCAAAACATTCTTCAGTACATTTCTGGAACCGTTAAAAACGGTGCAGAAGTTCCTACTTTTGGTGTTTGCGGCTTTGGTACTTGGACGCTGCTTGCTCAAGACTACGTTGGTCAGGAACAATACGTCATTACCCCCGGCTCTGGCTTTGATGGTGACAGCAACGGTCCACAGGCTGCTTTCCGCGCCCTGATGGTTGCCGGTGTGCCGATCTATCCTGATCCATATTGCCCAGAAGGTACTGTTTATTTCATCAACAGCAACTATCTCTCGCTGTACATTCACGAACAAGGTTCGTTTGTGTTCACCGGCTTTGAATCGACTCTTCCAAACTGGCAGATCGGTTATGTCGGCGCAGTGTTGATGATTGCGGAATTGGTATCAACCAAGCCCAAGTCGATGACCCGTGTTTCTGGCTATAACTCAATTGCAATCTAAGGAGAAATAGTCATGGCTCTCGGTCTAAACAAAATTGTATTGGCTAACGCTAGTACCAACACTCCAGGCGCATACTGGCAACTTACAACTCTGACAGGTAACAACAGTACGACTATTGTTCCTGCCGGAACGTACTTGCTGTTTCCAACTGCCAACGTAACGATTGAAGCAGTGTCGGCTTACAACACCAACACCGCTTGCGCGACTCCTTCAACATGGTCAACTCTGATCGCCAACAACACTGGTGGCGTTCTGATTTCTGACGGTGTGAACGTCCGTGCAAACACTATCGTTGCAACAGCATCTACGATTATCTTGGCTACGGTCAATGGTGGTCAGGCTGCTACCGGCACGTTCAACAGCTAAGGAGTAAGTTATGTCTAGCGCAGATGCAGTAGCACAACTAACGCTTGATAGCTTTGGCTATGGGCGGGTGGCACTCATCCGAGCTACACAACTTAACACCGCCGGTAACGCAGTCATTGCCATTCCTCTTTTGGGTGGTGGATTGACTAACGGCGGTGCAGTTGCTAACTCTGGTGGTGTAATTATTCGCCGTATTACAATTCAAAACCCGTCAGGAAGCATTGCTTCGGCAAACGTATCTATTACTACAAGTAGCGATGGCAACATTTCTAATGCTGTAGTTGCAAACGTAGTTTTGAGTACGGTAAGCGCGGCTGGACGTTTTCAGGATTTGACGATTGCTGGTGCTTATGGCGCTAACACGGCTGTCTCAGGAAGCACAACATCCGCTTTGTATGTCAACATTAACACTGCAAGTGGCAATAGCAATACTGCTGACATTGCGGTGTTTGGTGAAGTTGTGAGTTTCTAATGACCTCTATCTTTGTAACTAATAATTCTGACAGAAAGCTGAAAGACGGTTTTGCCGGTGTTCAGTATTCTTTCATGCCCGGTGAAACAGTAGAAATTCCTGTTGAAGTAGCCAAGCACGTTTTTGGTTATGGAGATGGAAACAAAGAACCTTATTTGGCTAGGCTTGGTTGGATTAAGACCCAAAATGATTTAGATGATGGCATGGCGCTGTTGGCTAAATGGGATTTTTCTGACCAACCGCCGAAAAAGAACCAATCACTATCCCCGTTGGTGGAACGAGTACCTTTGGAAGTTGTAAAACATCCGAAGGGAAAAGTCCTTTCAGCCGCTTAAAAAATTATGGATCGTAAATGTCGCAAAACTTATCGGGATACATTACCGAAGTTAGACGTTTGCTGCATGATGCCAATGGCAATTTCTATTCGGATTCGCAGCTAACAGATTACATTAACTCAGCACGGGAACGTGTTGTTCGTGATACTGGCTGTTTGCGTACTATTCAAGTTACGCAAGTTCCTGCACCCGTTCCTCAAGCCTCAACTGTTGGTGGCATCACGCCTACCAATCCGATTGCGTGGGCGGCATCGACTGCTTATCCTCTTAATACATTTTTGTTTTCTAACATTTATGTATATCAAATAACTACGGCAGGAACTACGGATGCAATGGCTCCTGCGTATCCTCAAGGCAATACCAATTATCCTCCAACGACAGAGTTTTTTAATGGAACTTGTGGCTTAACGTATGTTGGAAATTGCGAACAAATACCGTATTCGACTTTACCCCAAGGTCAAAACACGCTTGATATTGTGAATATCAACTTGTATTGGGGCAATTCGCGTGTACCACTTGATTATTTGGCTTGGTCTGACTTTAATGCTCGTTTACGTTTCTGGCAAAATTACATTGGTAGACCTGTTGCGTATTCTGTGTACGGTCAAAATACTATTTATATTGGTCCCATACCGGATCAGTCGTATCAAGTTGAAATTGATACTGTTATTTTGCCAACACCATTGTCATTGAACGCTTCAACAACTCCAGATCAGATTCAAGACCCATACACATCTGCTCCTAAATTCTATGCGGCTTATTTAGCCAAATATTACGAGCAATCGTTTGGCGAAGCTGAAATTTACAAGCAAGAGTATGTCAAGCAAGCTACATCTATTTTGAATTCGGTGTATACCCGCCGTATACCTTCTGTCTACAGTAATGGCTTTTAATTATGGCAACTGCTGAACAGAAAAAGAGTTATAAGGTTGTTAAGCAATTTAAAGGTATTAACACCAAGGCTAACCGTACGGCTATTGAAGAAGATGAATTTTCTTGGCTTGAAAACGCACAGCCAATTGGTTACGCAAACTTAAAAATTACTCCAAACGCAGTAACAGCAAAAAATACGCTTGGAAATGCTGTTGTTTGGGGAAACACTGTTACGCATTTAACATCATGCAATATTGATCTTGATGATTATGTCGTTGCATTTGAAGCGGATGGTCGTGCAGAGTATTACAACGTCACAACAGGTGCTACAGGAAACGTTGCTGTTGCAGGAACGTTTTCTAATTCTGGAATACAAATAAGCCAGTGGAAAAATGAGCGTATGCTTATTCTTGACCCTTACAAGGGTTATTTCACATGGGATGGAAAAAACGTTGTTAGCGTAGGCTCTGTTGGTGTCATTGCCGTAACTAATCCTGGCAGCGGATATACAGGAAACCCAACGGTCGTTATTGCCGCACCTTTAGATTCAAACGGTGTTCAAGCCAACGCTACCGTGGCAATTACTTCAGGCGCGGTTTCCCTTGTTCAATTGCAAAACGCAGGATCAGGCTACGGAGTTCCTCCTCCTTCTGTCACTATATCTGGTGGCGGTGGAAGCAATGCTACGGCTATTGCAGGAGTAATTACATTTGCTACCGGCACAGTATCGGCTGTTGTTGTATCTGGAGGAACCGGATATACAAATTCAGCAAACACTGTCGTAACTTTTTCTGGTGGTGGTGGAACAAATGCTGCTGGTACGGCAGTATTGTCTGGCGGTCAAATTACGCAAGTCGTTATGACTAATCCCGGATCGGGATACACCAATGCGGCTAACCTTGTAGTTACAGTTGCGGGTGGTGGCGGTACAGGCGCAGTATTGCAAGGAATTGTAAATACTAATGTCAATATTGGTATTGCTACGTTTAGTGGTCGAGTATTTATTGCGGCTGGTCGAACAATTTATTATTCGGCGGCAGATTCTTACACAGACTTTACAAGTGTATCGGCAGGGTCGTTTGTTTTAACGGATTCCACGTTGCATGGAAATATTCAGCAAATTTTGTCTGCAAATAACTTTTTGTACATTTTTGGCGATGATTCTATCAACGTCTTTTCGGATGTTCGGGTAGATACTACTGGTGTGACCCTATTTACAAATACTAACGTGTCTGCATCCGTTGGTAGCCGTAGAGCCAATGCAATTTTTCCATATTTTCGTTCTGTGCTGTTTTTGAACGATTATGGAGTGTATGCGCTTGTTGGTTCAACCACATCAAAGATTTCTGATTCGCTAGACGGAATGTTTCCAAATATTGACTTTAATTACCCGATTTACGCCGGACAAGTATTGTTGAACAACATTTTGTGCGCTGCGTTCAACTTTAGATATTTTGACGCAATATTTACAAATAGTTATCGTTATGTGCAAGCCGTTTTCTTTGAAAAGAAATGGTTTATTACATCTCAGGGCGATAGCATGGCATTTGTTGATTCCGTACCTATCGCCGGAAAAATCACTTTGTTTGGTACACAAAGCAATACGCTGTATAAATTGTATCAAGACACAAGCACTACGATTACTAGCAGGATTCAAACGGCATTATTGCCAATGGGCGATCCTATTCGCACTAAACAAGCATTAAAGATGGGTATTGAAGCAACTGCGTCTGCGACCAGTCCGGTTGCTTTTAATGCCACGATTGATTACGAGAACGGTTCTAGCCCACCATATTATTTGACCAGTTTAATTTCTTGGCTCAATAATTCATCGCAAGTTGTCGTTTGGACAAATAACGCAAACGCAACAATTGGATGGGCAACCGTTGGATATGAATTGTACAAAACCGATGCGTCACAATATGGAAAATACTTGGGAATCACAGTAACATCAAGTAATCCAAATTTTGTTATCAACGGATTTGAATTTGAACATGAATTAAGAGTGAGGTTCTAATGACCGTTCCATATACATTTGCTACAGCGACCACATCAATTCCACTTTCGCAGTTGGATTCAAACTTTGCTACAGCAATTACCCTTGGTAACACCGCTATTTATCTTGGAAACACAACGACTAGCCTTGGAAATTTAACGCTTACAAACGCAACAATTTCTAGTGTTGCTACAACGTTTCCAAATAGTTATTTAGCAAATAGTTCATTAACACTTGGAACAACAAACGTAAGTTTGGGTGGAACAGCAACAAGTCTTGCAAACCTAACGTTAAGCAACGTTACGATTTCCAGCGGCTCAATCAACATTACTAACGTATCAGTAAGCAATATTACTGTTACGGGCGGAACTATAGACAACACGCCAATAGGTGCAACAACAGCATCTACAGGAAAATTCACTACACTCTCAGCGTCAAGCCAGCTCAACCTCACCAACGCAAGCAACTACAACTTGTACGCTAGTGGTGTTGGTGCTAACTACATGGCTGGTAATTTGGCGGTTGGTTCTACCTTACTACTAAGTTTAGCTGGTATAAGTTCTAATACTAATATATTAGCCGCCACTTACTTTTGGAATCGCATTCCTAGTTCTCAATCGGTTGCCACTAGAGGATTGCTTTTTACTATTGATGGCATTGATT
>Ga0208257_1000029_pt1 | contig 48722 bp, 28 predicted proteins | sample CryBogCBH10Sep07_FD_184610 | JGI IMG/M metagenome (GOLD analysis project Ga0208257, IMG submission 184610) | Freshwater microbial communities from Crystal Bog, Wisconsin, USA - CBH10Sep07 (SPAdes) | ecosystem: Environmental > Aquatic > Freshwater > Lake | place: Crystal Bog, Wisconsin, USA... | reverse complement strand
AAGCAACGTCTGAAGAAACAATCAGAACGTTACCTTTGCCTCTACGAGTTTGTTTTGCAATAACGTTAGCATCACGTTCGATTTGGAAAATCAAACCTTTGAAACGTTCAACAGACCAACGACCGTTAGAGTCTGTATCCAAGTCAAAGTAACCAGCTGTTGTTGTACCGTATTGAGCACCGATTTTAGCGCTTTCATAAACTGTACGGATAACTTCTCGGTTGATTTCAGCAAGAATTTCTGTAGACAGAATGTTAGACAATTCTGTTTCAGCGTCAAGACCGTGAATTGCTTTCAAGTCTTGTGCTAGTTCTAGAGAATATTCAGCTTTCAATGCACGGCTAGCTGCTGTAACAGTAACTTTCTCGATAGAGAAAGCCATTTGTTGGAACACAGAACCGTTGTCAGCACCCAAGAATTCAGCAATGCTTGTTGGCATAGCTGTACCGGTTGTAACGGTGTTGGAGCTACCTGGAACTGCACCAACAGCAGTTTGTGTGTTAGCTGTAGTATCAGATGCGGTTGTACCAGCAATTTGCATTTGGCCGCCGTAGGTGCTACCATAGCCAGAAGCAGATGTATTACCAGAGAAGATTGTGTTAGCTTCATTGTAGAAAGCTTCAGAACCTGTTTGGTTGTTGTAACGTGCACGCATTGCGAAGATAAGGCCTGTAGGACCAGTCATTGGTTGAACACCAGCGATATCATAAGCAATTAGGTTAGGCAATGAACGGCGAACCAAGCTGATTAAGATTGGGTCAAAGTTGCTGATACCAGAACCAGTAACGTTTGTTGGACCGTTATCAGATGTTTCGTTCAAGGCCATACGGTCTTGACGCATTGCTTGTTGTTGGTTTTCCAATACCAAAGCAGTTACGCTTCTTTTGTATGGATCGGTAATGGAAGCTAGTTCTGGATGTTCCAAAACTGGTTGCCATTTTTTTTGTAGTTCTTCTGTCATAAACATGTGAATGTCTCCTATTTTTGTGAAACTGATTTTTTATTTATATTATTACATTCTTTTGTTAAGAATGCCAACGACTTGTTCCATCAAAGGATCAACAGACTTGTTAGTTTGTTTTTCTTCTTCAATGTGGACTTCATCATCTAAAGCAGAATTGTCTGCAACTTTTACATCAACTTGGAAGTAAGATTCAACCAATGTTGACAACTTTGCCGCAAATTCTTCTTCAGTAGTAAAATCCACACCCTCTGCGAGTGCTTTCAATTTTTCTACTTGAGTTTGCGATAGGCCTTCACACACTGCGTAGATAGCCTCAGATTTTTTATGTTCGTTTAATTCTTTAGACATTTCAACGCCACGGTTGATTTGTTCGTTAAGTTGCTCTTCCAATTCGGAAACTTTTTCTGCCATTTCAGCAACAACATCAACTTTGTCTTCAGGAATATCAATGTAGTGTTCAACAAACACATTGCGTAGAGCACCAATGAAGTCTTCTGCAATTTCTGCACGTAGACCTGTTTCTACTGCTAGTTCGTTTTCTTTCATCCATTCTTCTGCCATGTAGTTTAGATAGTCATCAACTTTGGATGCCAAATCTTCTTTAACTTGTTCAACAGCAGAATCAAATTGTTCAACCAATTGTGCTTCAACTTGTTCAGCAATAGCTTGAACACGTGCAGAAACAGCAGCTTCAAAAATTGTAGTTGCTTTAGCTGCGAATTCTTCTGATAGGTTTTCACCAGCCAACAATGCACGAACGTCATCAGACATGTCCAATGCTTCCATGTTAACGTGTTGACCTTGTGAACCAGCTGTGTGGTCACCATCAAAGTGTTGGAATGTAGCACCTTTGTTCATACCGAATGTGTTTGCTGGCAATTTGCCTGCGATACGGTCACGAATTTGGTCAATGTGATTAGCTGTGTGAGTTGTTGGATGCATAACATCTTTACGGCCCATGGTTTCTTGTGGCTGACCTTGTGGTTTTGCTGCACCAACACCGTCTTTTTGTGCACCAACTGGAGGTGTTGCACCTGGAGGAGTTGCACTTGGAGTACCTTTTAGGTAATCAGGCAATTCTTCATCGTTAACTTCTGGTGAGTGACCAACAACACCTGCATCTTTTTCGCCGTAAGCGACAGATGCTTGTAGTCTATCGTCACCAACTACGCCACCTTTATGTGCGTCTTGACCACGTTGACCTCTTTTTGCCGTAATGTTTGCGTCAAAGGTTTCTTTAGAACCTTCACCCAAGATTGCTTTAGCGGCTTCTGACAGATTGAATCTTTTTGACATGTAAAATCTCCTTGATTTTGTATTGAATATTTATAGGTTATAGTTTTTTCATGAAGTTTTCAAATATGCGAAGACTTACTGCTTCAATATCCGCACTAGAAGCCGACTTGATTTCTCTAATCGCCTGTGCGTGTTCTACTTCAGTCCAAACACCATTTACCAACATCCATTCTTTTCCTTCCATGATGCCCTGCACGAATGCTCCAGGCGCAGAAGGGTCTGCTACAATATCCGCCGCTGTGGCTAGATAAAAGTCGGGTTGAACAACATTAACGCCGTTAACATTTTTCAATGAGCCCATACCTCTTGAAGAAACACCCAATTGAGCGCCGCCTTCAATCAATTGACGAGCGATTTGTCCCATTGGTGTTTCTAAAATCTTTGCTTTACCAATCCATTGATTACCGTCTTCACGCAGACCAACAATCATGTGCGATACACGGTCTAAGTTAATAGTTGGAGAATCTGGATGACCTAATTCACCAAACGCACGGTGTTTGTTAATGTATTCTTCTGTGTAACGATGAACTTCTTTTTTCATCGTGTTGTATTCGTATAGACGACCATTCTTATTTTTCTTTTCAGCAACAAGAAATGGACCTTCTATGTACAGTTCTTTTTTACCATCTGCACCCTCGGTCAGATAGTTGACTGTTTCGTTGATTTCTTTAATGAGTTTCATTATTGTACCTATTATGGTGTTACGTTGTATGGTCTGTAATTGAATGCTGCTGGATCATTAAATTGACCACGTTGATAGTATTCATTTTGTTTACGCAACTCAATAATTAATGTGTAAGCGCAATTTGCTACCAAACCAATAGTTTGAACGCCGATATCACCTGTTGCACCAACTGCATTATTTGGAATAGAAACCATACCTTGGTCTTCTGAATATTCACCGCAAAGGTCCATATTCATGATAGGTACATTGTTTGCTGCACCGTTGCCAGTCCAAAACAATTCAACATAACCTTTTTGTTGTGATGCAATGTTGTAACCAATTCTAGTCACAGTTAGACCGTAATAAGACAATGGTGTACCGTTTGGAATAACATTGTTATTACTTGTCAAAGCACCATATAGTGTGTTTGCTGCAATACGAGAAACGTTATATTCTTGACCAGAACCATCAAAATTGGCAGTCAGTTTGATAACTGCTTTTTCTGTGGTGTCTCTTAATACTTGATATGTGAAAATATTTGCCATGTTTATTCCTAGTCTTACGGTGTAAGATTGTAAGGCTTGTAGTTGAATGCTGCTGGGTCGTTGAACTGACCACGTTGGTACATAGCATTGTTTTTACGCAAAGAAATAATCAATGTATATGAACAGTTTGCTGCGGCACCTTGTGTGTAAACACCAATATCGCCGTTACCAACGTTAGCTGTGACGATATAGCCGTTAGCTAATGAACCAGAATTATTTGTAATGGATGGCAACTGTTCACCTAAACCAAATTCACCTGAAGAATTTAGGTGGAAAATTGATGATGAGTTTGCATATTGTGCCGCTGGAGTTGCACCGGCTCCGTTCCAGAAAATTTCAACAGAACCTTGAGAGTTAGCACTTGTACTTGTAAATGGCATATTAACGTAGTATTTCAAACCAGTTAATTGCAAATCATAGTAAGACAACGGAGTATTTGCAGAACCACCTTGATTATTTGCTACAAGAAAACCATTGGTTGCCAACGCATTTGAAAGTGAGTTTGCTTGAATGCGTGTGTTATTCATTTCTTGACCAGTACCATCAAACACTCCAGTTAACTTAATAACAGAGTCTGTTTGTGTATCTCTCAAAATTTGATATGTAAATTTGTTGGCCATGGTTTTCTATTCTTAAAATATTATCTATTTATGACTAAAATTACCATCAATATTTTGAAGACATTCTGTGCATGTGTTTCATGTCATTGTGGTGCATAATCATGTTTGTGTGATGTTCCATGTGGTGATGCATACGAGATTCACCTTTAGCGTGGTGATGCATCAAAGATGCTTCTTCGTGGCATTTTGCACATTTCTCATGGTATTTTGCATCACGCATTTTTTCTGCTTCTTCAGACATTTTTGCTGCTCTTGCGCTTGCTTCGTGAGCCTTGCTGGCGTGCATGTGGTATGCATGAGTACCTTCTGTTAAAGAATCAGCACTTTCTTTCATGCTGTGTTTAGCCATTTCTTTCTTCATCATCTTCATCTTAGACTTCATTTTTTCTTCTTCGTCTTCTTCTTCACTCATGCCGTGTTTTGGCTTTTCTTCTTCTTTTTTCATGTGCCATTTTTCTTCTTCTTTTTTCATTTTCTTACCTGGCATCATTTCTTCTTGGTTCAACAAACCTTGAGCAATTTCTTGTTTCTTTGCTTCAATGTGTGCTGTAACACGGTCGTGAATTGCTGCATATAATTCTGCTCTGAAATTAACTGCATCATCTTGTGCTGCGTAATCGATTAGGTCTCTTGACATAGTTTCCTCCAATATGGTGTTTATTTATTAACCTTGAGTGGTAGCCTTAGCTGGATCTTTTTCTTTGCTCTGGTCTAGTTTAATGTCCAAATCATTTTGGTGTTCTGCACCATCCATTTGGATTTGTGATAACATCTGTTGTTGTGCAACATCATTCGTAACTTGAACTGGTAAACCAATGCCTGCTTCTTTTTCTTCTTCAATTTCTGATTGCATAACTTTGATTTCATCGTCATTCAATCTCAATACATTACGTTGAATCCATGCTTGTGAGAAATAACGACCAGTATATGGGTCAACTGATTGCAACAACTGCAATCTTTGTGTCATTAGTTCTGCATCTTTAAGTTCACTGAAATTATTGTCTTTAATGAAGTTATAGTGAACATGTTCCTTGAATTGTTTCCATTCTTCATCGGTACAAACACCTTTGAGTACCAATTGAACTCTTAGTGCTTGATGGAACAAGTCAGAGAATTTGTTACGCATACGAGCAACAAACTTAGCAAACTTTAATTCATCTCTTGTAATTTCACCAACACGACCTAAAGAGAACCCGGATTGGTTAGGATCAAGTCTGGAGACAGGAACGTTCAAAGACTTATACAGTTTCTTCTCAAAGTATTTAACGTCTTCCAACTCACCTAGGTTCTGCCCACCTGGTAGTGTGGTAATCTCTGTACCTTTGCCGCCTTCTCTACGTGGCAACCAGAAGTCTTCCATCATGGATAAGAACTTACGGTCATCACGGACTTCGCCTGTGTTTGCATCATATACAAGTTTGTTTTTATACTTGACCATAATATCACGTAGGTATTGTTCTGCCTTTAGTTTAGGCAAATTACCAACGTCAATATAGAAAATTCTACGTTCTGGTGCACGAGAGATACGATAGATAACTGTCGCATCTTCAATCATACGTAACTGGTTTAGTGGCTTGATTGCTTTGTGTAGGTAAGATAGAACAACCGCACGGCGACTATCCATAAGTCCACTAACCACAGAAACAACAGAGTCAGTAGTAATTCTGGTACCAACTGGTCCATAATTTGTAGAAGTACCAGAAGTAACTTTATCATTGTAGATGTAATATTCATTAACAACATTCATTACCTCTACGCCGGTGCGTTCATCTTTTTGTTTTTTGATTTCACGAATCTTACGCATCTTGCGTGGGTCAACGTAACGCAGTTCTTTAATACCAGCAGTTGGGTTTTCTTTATCTACAATAATGTGGTAATACAATTTACCATCAATATAATATCTACGGAAGATATCTTGTGCCATGTTGGTATAGTTCAACATACGCAAGATTTGGTGAAATTCCGCCTTGATTGCTTTCTTAATCTTGTCTGATACATTTAAATCATCAAGAATAATTTCTATGTTCTTGCCATCATCGTCTTGGCAGATAGCTTCATTAACAATGTCGTCAATGGCTGATTCAATTTCTGGCTGCATTGCCATTTCACGGTAACGAGATATAAGTTCTACCTCATTTTTTGCAGTACCGTCTAAGTCAACATATGTGCCGTAATATGCAGCGGAAGTAATCGTTAACGCACCGTCATCCGAAGATGGTGGCGAAAACGATTGTTGTTGGGTTTGGTTTTCTTCTTCCTCTTTGCGAGAAATTGTAAAGCCAAATAGACTAAACTTTTGTGCCATGTTTTTCCTGGTTACATTTCAAATAAATCATAAAAGAGAGGACCGAAGCCCTCTCTTATGTATACAACAAGAATTAACTTGTTGTGTTGCTTGTCCAGTATTGGTAAGCAAATGTTACTGTGAATTCTTCAATAGTATCATTTGTTCCCCAATCCAAATCAATTGGAGACAAATCAACTGGGAACATACCAACAAATCCATAAGACTTGATGATACCGTTATTACCGGCAGTTGATGTTTTGCTATATTGGTTAACAGTTGCATTGATAGCATATGGTTGACCACCAGAACCACCACCAGTAACGTTAGCTGGCAATCTTACGTTGCCTGCGTTGCTGTTGATTGTGTTCATCCATGCTTCAATGGAGTTACGAACGCTGAAGTTTTCATCGTTGATAACTGTTACTGTCCAGTCTGCAAATGTTCTGTTACCAGCAAACTTTGTTTCACGACCAAAGTAGTACAATGGAACAGTACCAATTGTTGAACCAGGCAACTGAGCAGCTTTACACAAGAAAGAGAAAGGTTGGCCAGATTGACCAACGCCTCCTGGTAAACCAGTCATTTGAACCTGGAACAAATTTGGACGTGCGCCGTCATTTTGCAACGCACTTGTAAATTCGCTAATTTGAAAAGCCATTTTATTCTCCTATTTGTTCCTATTTATTAAGCGCCAGTGGTAGTTACTGTAGAGAAGCTAACACCAGTACCAACTGCAACAAAGTTCAACTGGATAAAGTTGATAGAACGAGCAGGTTGAATGTAAATGTCACCAACAAATTGGTTAGCGTTAACAACAGAAGGTGTGTTGTTAGTTGAGTCGCAAACAACTTGGAATGATGTGATACCTCTTTGTGCTTGAACTGAAGTCAAGAATGGAGTTACAAGAGCAATAAATTGTGCTTGTGTAAACGCATCGTTGAATTCAAACAATGAGTATTTTGCTGCTGTTGCAATTGCTTGTTCTAGAACAATGAACAATCTACGAACGTTGATACGGTCAAACGCTGAAGGTTGTGTTTGCATTGTCTTGTCGCCAAACAATACTGTACCATTTCCTGGTTGAGAAATGACTGGATTAACCGCAGCTTGATACAATGCATCACGTGCCGCTTGGATTGGATTCCATGCCAACTTGATAACATTCTTGATAACGCCACGATTCAAACCAGCTGGAGACCACCATGGATTGTTTTGTGTGTCTGTATATACGCATAGACCAGCAATGTCACCATTTAATGGAACCCAACGGTATGTGTTGTTATACTTGTCAAACATGTATTTCCAACCAGAGTCAGCAAAACCGTAAGAACCTGATGGACCACCAGTAATAGAAGACAAATTGCTCATCCAAGATAGAACACTTGTTTGTTCGCTACCAGAGTTGTTAACAACCGCGTTTTGTGGTGGAGAAACAAAAGCAACACAGTCTTTACGTGTAGATGCAATGTTAATAGCGTTTGTTTGAACTGCTGTACTTGTGAAAGGACCAGTCATCAACAATGAAACTGCTACTTGTGATGGGTCAGCAAAGTAACTCTGTGCAGCAATAATGTCTGAATCTTGAATTGCTTGGTCTGTACCGCCAGCTAGTGCAACAGTTTGAACGCTAGACAAGGTTTGGAAAGAAACGTTTGCTGTTGGTTGACCCCAAGCTTTAGCACCTGTTGAAGTAACTGAATAAGAAACTGGATCAATAGCGTAAACAAACTTAGAGTTATTAAAGATTGCTTGTTTGTAGTAATTAGATTGACCGTTTGCATCAACACCATCAGTTGCTTTAGACAAGTATGGGAATGTTTCTAGAACAGTACCCTTTGTACCACTAATCAAACCACCAGCATCAATAACAGCAACGTGAATTTGGTCATTTGCCGCACCAACTGTGTTAGCACGATAAGATGTACCTGGTAGACCAGAGAAGTAGCCACCAATTGCGATTGTTGTTGAAGTACCAGATGCATTTGGAATTGTGTATGTCCAACCGCTGTTCATTGCAGCAGTATTGGCAAAACCAGAACCAGCATCAATAACAGAAACAACCAATGAACTTCCCAAAGCACCTGGATAACGTGCAATGAAAGGACCGTAGGTATTTGCTGCACCGTTTGGTAGATATGTGTATTGGAAATTGTTTTCGTTTTGAACTTGCAAACCTGTAGTACCAGATGTTGCGTTATATGTTCCGTTATTTGCAGCACGTACAATTTGCAAGTTATTGCCGTATGCCAAGAATGACGCTGCGGTAAAGAACGAGGAATATGTGTTACTGTCTGGTGCACCAAAGGTGTTGACCATGATTTTTTCAGTAGCTATTGGTGTAAGTTTGTTAACTGGACCCCAAGTGAAGTTACCTGCATATGCACCGGCTGTAGTAAGAACTGAAGGTACAACTGTTGTCAAGTTGGTTTCTGTTACAAGTACGCCTGGAGATAATTGAGCGATTTGAGCCATTATTCTTTTCTCCTTAATTATTCTGTTTTTGGTAGTTTATACCATTTGAATATTTATGAAACACTATTTTTATAGATTTCTTATCATATCTCTAATAAATGTACCATAGGTATCTCCACCTACCGTGGAATCCCATAAATCTCCGTCCATCAATTCAAGTCCATGATTTAAGCCATCCTCAATAATTGGTTCTGGTAGAGTTTCATCGTCAAGCTGATTCATATGTTCCACTTGGAACTGTTTACGAATGTCGTGGCTGACGATTTCTTTGAAGTATTTCTGTGTTGTTGCCCATGCAAATGTCACCAAACACATCACCAAGTCATCATTTGAGCCTTCTTCCGCAGCAAATGAGTTCTTGTCTTGCACAAAAGTGGTCAATTCAGAGATAACATCAAAGTCATTGATGACCATTTTGTCACCTTCAACCAACATTTTCAAGTTAGCGCAACCTATACGTTTCACTTGAGGTGACATTTTTAAACCTAACTGTACACCTCTTGCAAAGCCAGCAGACAGTTGTTGTGGTTTCTTGTTACCTGTAAATACTTTCCATAGATTTTCATATTCTAGTTCATTATGTAGAATATCTGCAACCTGTGGTGTGTTGTTAATTTCTACCAAAACATATGCATCATTGAACAACCTTGCAGTATTGTAGATTACAGTTGGGAACAATACTGGATGAATTGACGAACTGTGGTATGTTGCAACCATTTTGTATGGCATAGCAGAGATATCCATGACCACAAACGCAGACGAGTCCATGTTTTTACCTTCTGAAACATCAACACAGATAGCATATAAGTGGTCTGTTTTGTGTGTTTCACCATCTTCTTTGATGGGCATTTCATACACATTGACTTTATCGTGCTTGGCAATTGGATCCAAATAAGCCATTTGTGCAAGTTTCTGACCAGAGATAAGCGTATTGGTAGAACCTAAGAACTCACACTCAAACTCTTGTCTGAATTGTTCTTCTGAGGTGTTACGAATAGTTTCTTCTCTCCATGCCTCATCACGACCTGGTACCATTGACCAGTGAATTTCAAATGGTTTATAACCACTTTTCTTACCAATTGCATCCATCCACATCTTGTAAAACAGATTCATACCATTTGGTGTAGACACAATAATAATCTTGGTTGTTTTACCTGATGAAATTACAGGGTAAACAGAGTTAAAGAATTCATGTGCAATGTTTGGTGGAACGAAAGCAAACTCATCCAAGAATACACAGTTAAAAGAACCACCTCGGATTGCAGCAGAAGATGTTGAATCGGCACGAATCTTAGAACCATTTTCTAGTTCCACGTTACCTTTGTTCCAGATTACAACACCTTGTTGCAACCACATTGGTAAGTTTTCATAAGCAAGTTGGTACTTTGCAAGAATATCTCGTGCAAGAGAACCTTTATTTGCTAGGACGGCCACGTTTTGTGTGTCGTTGAATAATGTCAACCAAAGAAGATATGCCACGGAGGTGGTGGTTTTACCAACCTGACGAGGACACTTGGTGATGGCAAAACGATTCTTGTGGAACAGACGAATCATGTCCTTCTGGAAGTCCCACATCTCAAATGGCATTAAACCACGGTCAACGTTGACAATCTTAATATAGTGTTCTGCAAAATAAACAGGATCTTTTGCACACTTCAAATACTCCTCAACTTGTTCTTGAGTATATTTTACTTGAACGCCAACCTTCTTTAGTAAAATATTATCGCGGTAACTTTCTTTATTATCACTCATTCATACCCTTAATGAGTTTATTCAACTCGGATGTTGAGCCAACAAAGAAAGCTGCCTTATCTATATTTGTGGTGCTTGCTTGATTCTTTTTGTCCATCTCACGCATTTGTTTTTGAACTGCAAGTAATTCTTTGTTTGCATCTACCACATTTTTAAGTAGAGTACCATATACCTCAAATGCTCTTGGGTGCTGACCATCTTTTGCAATCTGTAGAATCTCTGCCATTGCATCTTTACCTTGGTCAATCAAATCTTGTAGATTTGCTTTGGTCTGTTCATATGCATCAGCCAAATCTTCTTCAAGATTTTCTTTATCTACTGTTGCGGGCAACTGTTGTTTTTTTACAACAGGCACCACTGGTGTCGGAGTGGAAGAAACATCAAAGATTTCTTCCATATTTTTTTCAAAGTTAGACATTGGTATATTCAGTTATTGTGGTGGTATATGTATAATTTGATGTTGCGTTAGCGTTGCTTGGGTTAGGAGTAATAGTTATATTTGCGTATTCTTCTGGTTGAATACTATAAGAATTGAATGTCCAGATTGAACCTGTATTTGCACCAACAAGATTTGTATTAGAAACAAAGTTACCTTGTGCATTGTTGACAATCAATTGTTTGTTATTGCTACTCCAAGATACTACTTGTGCTGTTGCTGTGGCCAATTCTGATGTTGGTCCTTGGTAAACTCTTTCATTAATTTGATAGTTACCTAGTCCACCGGTATTCACATTGAAAACAATGTTATTGCCCTGTGCAAGATTGTTGTGTATGTTTGTAATAGATGTTTTAATCAAGCCAGTTGTTGAATTTGCACCAAAGATGAAACCTTTAACTGTGAAGTTAAGTGTCCAAATAACCATTCTGGTATCTGAATCACGGTCACCCTCATAAGTTACATCATATCTGACATTGTTCAATATAATTGGTACTTCTTTGACGATACCCATTTCTGGAATCATGTTCACTTTGATTGTATAATCTGGTGCAAAGAATGGTAGAATGTGTTCAATGATTTGATTGCCATCTTCAATATTTCTTACATACAAATAAAGTGAGAAATCAAAGTTATATGGCACTGGCATGTATTGCGAAATGATATTTTGACCACTTGCCGCAAAGTTTTTGATATTTGTTATTTGTTTTCTGGATGCATCGTAATCAATACCATTCATTTCATATGACATGCGTGGCAAAGTCATTTGAACTTTTTTATCTAGATTAGGGTCAAAAGTTAGACGTTGAACATACAATTCTTTTGCCGCATAATCAATAGGAACAACAAATCTTTCTTGTTCCGATTCATCTGGATTGTAACGAACTAGCGTAATATTGTTAAACAGATTGCCAAACGCAACTGTTATCTTACGAATCATTCTATTGTAGGTTGTATCTGCCATTATAGACCACCAATTGGATTATTTTCTGATGTATTGACATATGGTGCAGCAGTAGTTTCAATCACATTATTGTCGTATGATTCTTTGTTTGCTGGATCATACAATGGATTAAACGTTGTTAAGATATACTGTGCATTACTTGATTGACCAATTATAACGTCAGAATCAATAAACTCACCAGCAATATTGGTTACAGAAAGTGTTTTTGAACTTGGTATCCAAGACTGCACTGTTGCAACTGTTGTAGCATTTGCGAATGTTCCATCCATAGATTGATACACAATTTCTTTAATGTTGTATGTTCCTGTTCCTGTACCAACATTCAAATGTAATGTGTAAGCAGAATCAGTAACAACAGAATCAATATCTTGGTTGCCAGTAGAAATAATTTCTTGTGAATATTTGAATTTCTCAAGTTCCAATTCATAGTAGTAAGGAACTTTACGGCCTAACATGAAGAAATCTTTGTTCTGGTTTGTAAACTTAATTTCATACAACTCACCAGTACCATTTAGGAATGGAATGTAAATCAAATCACCTTCTCTTGGTCTGGTATAAGTGTTTTGTGGTACTCTTTGAGTAAACGCACGCTTAGAAAGAATGACTGTAACTTGGTTTCTGATTTCTAAACCAAACTTAGTAAACATTTCTTTCTCACCCATGTATTCATTTGCAGAAGAAAGATACATTTCTAATGGAAATGCTGCCGCAAATTTCTTAACCGGGTCTTCACCATAGATTAAGTCTCTTGCTGCATCATTATCATTTGGTAAATAATATGCCTGGAATCCCATAATCTGAATTGACTCAGTTATGAGGTCTTCCACTAAGCGTTGTTCATCATACTTAGCGTTATAATTATTAAAATACGGAGAAATCGCCATGTTAACCTGTTACTTTCTGGCAGGTATAGCCTTTATATTTTATAGATTTTTTTGCGGCAACAGACATCATTCCACGATTGAGTCCATTCTTTCTACAATATTCTGCCATATTGTGCACAATTTCTTTTGTGCCTGATGGAGTTATAACTTCCCAATCTCTTGCAATTGAGTTTGTAACTTTTTTTATGTAATCGTTTGTGAATCTATTATTTAATTTTTCAATGTGTTCTTGTGTTCTATTAACTTTTCGGCCTTTTAATTTAGCACTGTGTTCTGGTCTTTTTTTACCATAGAAACAATGGTTCTCACCTTTTCTATTTTGGTTTGCTTTTAGTGCACCTAAACGACACAACTCTTTAACTCGTTCTTCTTTTCCCATTATTCCAGCAAGACCTTTCCATGCCAACTCATCTTCTTTTCTTCCGTATTTTTCAAAAAGAACACGATGTGCCTCTGCATGTTCTTCAACAGTCATTTCTATCAAATTTGATGGATCGTCTGAACCACCCATATGTTTAGGAATAATATGATGTAGATGTTTCATTAGTTTAAGAACCATTCCAATGGTCCCGAATAATCGTTAATCATGTCTTTTTCTAGTTGTGCAATTTCTTCAACTGCGGCATCCACAGTTTCTTTGCCATTTAGAACCACACCACCAGGTAATTGGATGCCACCAAATTTGGCCATATTTTCTCCCCAATTTTTCTTAATCAGTGCAGTAGCATAGCGTTTCAACCAACGGTCATTCCATACAGTTGGATATATGCTTGGGTCAATTGCACCATAACACTCAGAAACAACAACTTGACCTACATTAACTTCATAACCTTGACCCCACGCCCAATCAATATACAATCTTTGCATATTACGCACGAAACGAATAGGAACTTCACCAGTGAACTGGAGTTCCAAAGAACGTAAGTGTTGTTGTGTTAGAGTATAATTGATGTAGGACGCTGAGGTAAAGTCATACAACTCATTCAAACGCAATTGGTATCTCAAGTCAAACATGTTGATGGTTGCCTGAGAGTCGGTCAATGGGAAAATACGGGTAATACCTAAAATATTAACCGTATTTCCGTTTTGGTCTTTAGCCTGAGAAGCATCCAGATATTGGTTTGCAATATCGTTTGCGGTTACATAATGGATCCAATAGAACTTTTGAGCACCATCAAAGTGGTAATCTTGCCAATATTGAATTGCATCGTCTACACGGTCTTCAACCTGAGTGTCATCCACGTTAATGTTAATAACTGGTGCACCAAGTCTACGTAGACAATAGTCTTTAAAGTCTTGTCTATTAGTTATTGTTGCCATTAGAAATCTCCTATTATACCCTATTTATCTAATAGGAGAAATCGTGGTTTACTGAATAACTTTGCTTCCCAAAGGACCATCTGGTTGTTGGCCTTGTTGCATTGCTTGCAACTGTTCATTCGCAGCACGGCCAAGTGCATCAATAATTGGGCGACTCCACTTGTGTGGGATTTCATCCAAAGATTGAATCAATGCATTTACAAAACTCAATTTGAAGGTCAAATCTACGTCTTGTTGTTGTGGCTGTGCTTGTTGTGCTTGGTCTGTCATGTCAAGTTTCTCCTATATTAATGATGTGACTATGTATTTATGCAGGTGTATTTGCAGTATTTGCTGGAGCCCAAGGTAGACCTGGTTCAGAAATTACGTTGATTTGATTGTTAATTTGTTCAACAATCTTTTCATTGATGTGGTCAGCATACGAACCAGAAATTGAATTGATAATCCAAGATAGTACGTTTGCTTCTTCCAAATCTGTGAATGGTGTAAATGAGTATGTATCTGAGTGAACATTACCCAATGTGAAAGGTGTTGCACCGTTGAAAGTACCGGTGTGACCGTCTGGTGTTGTTGCAGAGTATGTCCAATAGGTTTGAACAACTGTATTTGCATACAAGTTACCATCTGGACCTTTGATGTTTTGTACTTTAAGACCAGTGATGGTATTAGAGTAGGTCCATTCTGAATTTGCAAGTGATGCAAGTGTGTTTACTGTAGCCATTATTTTCTCCTAAAATGTTGGCGGGTTAAAGGATTATATAGGTCATTTTTTAAGTAGTTCTTCAAGTCTTTGCAATCTTGCCTCTTGTGAGTCAATTATTGCTTGTTGTTCTTTGATGGCTTCAATTAGTAGACCAACCATGTTGCCGTATGCAACAGAATATTGAGTTTCTTCAGAACCTAGTACTGCTTCAGGCAAGACTTTTAAAACTTCTTGAGCGATAACACCAGTTTGTCTTCCAATTCTTTCATCGTCTGTTCTATCAAAAGTTACACCACGCAGTTGTTGGACTTTGTAAAGAGCATTTCCAATAACTTTTATATTCTTTTTAACCCGTATATCGGAATAAGCAGTCACGTTGCCATTGAATACTGCTGTACCTGAGTTATTGATTGATGCAACGTTATAACTTGTGCTATTTACTGTTCCACCCTTAAAAATCCATCCACGATTGGATGTTGTATCTACTGTAAAGTATGTTGCCCAATCGGCGGTGACAGAACCGTGTGTTCCCATTGTTGCGGTTCCTTGGAACAATATTCCATACTGTGGGAAACTTGCTGCACCATTGTATAAAGATAGTCCATAACCAGAACTGCTCGATCCTCCATTATTACAACCCACATTATATGCTGTGACTGTACTAAGTACTGATGTACCACTTGGTGCAACATAATAAGATGTGTTTGATCCATCATAATAATAACTGCCGCTTGCGTAGAATGATGTTGCGGTTACTGGTTGGTTGAAAGTGCTACCATTAGAAGTGTATGTGGCTGATGTATGATTTGATGATGATACTTCAACAACAGTAAATAGATTTGAATCTAACCATGATCCATAGTTAACAATTTCACCATAAAAATTACCCCATGACCAGTTCGGTGCCGTATATGCATAAAGTGCAAGATATGCTGTGCCATTATATGTGTAGTTAACTAATTGTAGAACAGTCCCGCCGCTGTTGCTCATGTTAAAATACACATTGTTTCCATAACCAATGTTGAGACTTATTTCAGCATCAGCAGTTATACCCAAATTGTTTGTACGAGAAAATAAGAATTTACCTTTAATTGTGACGTTTGTGTTACTGTTGCCAAAAGTAGGAACCTTTGCTAATAAAATATATTTGTATTTGTAGTCTGTACCAGAAAAACCAAAATTTACATTGGTGTGATATGGTGTTCCACTATAATTTGCATAGAATGTGTTTGAAACTTGTAAGTTGTTTAAGTTTGAAGTACTTGCTGGATCCAAATAGTAACCTGTGTTATCAGTATCATAAAAAATTGGACCTCTAACACTTGCGCCTGCTTGAATAATACTGCCTGAGTAAAACTGTGCATTGTTATATGTACGAACCCAAGTGCTATCGGTAGCGTAAATGCCAACGGAATATGTTTGATTGTACCAACCAGATGGACCAACACTTCTGTACCAGTTGCCGCAATAGAATGAGTCGGCTATTCCAGGATTACCTTGTGCAGCGGTTGAATAATTAATCGCCTGCATATAGTTAACATTTGATGTGTTATTTGGATCAACGTAATAACCTGTGTTATCCAAATCATAGAATATTGGTGAACGGACAGAAGCACTATGATAAGCAACTCCATTATCTGAATCTAGATAATGACGAATTGTACCGGAACTAGCAACATATAACCCCCAAGCGCTACTAACATAACCGCCGGTAAAGCTATTAGCATACCCAATACCGTACATATTATTCAAAGATGTTGATGTTGGATAATAACTTCCACCAATAGAATAAATTGCGCCGGTTGTTGAACCACTTTCCGAACTGGAATAATTTCCTGATAACCAACCTGTTGCAGCAGCCTGTCTTATTATTGGTCCATTAACATATGGATAATTGATGTTTACGGTATTAAATTGTGATGTAGCGCTTGGTACAGCATAATAACTGGTGTTGTTATAATCGTAATATGTTGTTGCCGACATTGTGCCAGCAACCGACAGTAATTGGCTTGGACTTGTTGTACTAATACCAACCTTGCCGTTAGTTAAAATGGACATAGAATTGTTATTACTATTGGTAATAAATCCTATAGGGGCATATACAGAAGCGCTTCTATTATAAGAAAGAAAATCTACGCCACCTAGTCCAGTATAACCGCCGGTAGGACTAATTTCTAAACCAACTACACCACCATTTGATACTACAAGTTTATTGTTAGGACTTGTTGTACCAATACCAAGATAACCGCTGGTATTAAAACGTCCAACTTCAGCATTATTAATTGTGAATAACAATGGGTGATTTGTACGAGTGCCTAGATAACCAGTTAGACCGCCCTCATTGGCCCACATTTGTACAGTTACACTATTGGTACTACCGAGATAACCACCATAGGTTGTTGTTCCTGCAACGGTTTGTATGACTGCGCCTGCGCCAAAACTAACTGGACTGGTAGTTCCTAGTCCCATATTACCAGCAGATGTAATAGTCAGTTGTTGTGTAGCATTTGTCCATATTGACATTGCAGACACTGTAGCATCATATCTAAGAACACCAAAATTATTGCCGGTTGCACCAGAACTGAACAGAATACTTGTATCGGCAGTATTTGCTGCTTGTAATTCAAAATAGTTGGTGCCGACTGTTGTGCCTGGCATAGTAAACAAAAATCTACTATTGCCACCACCACGAGGAGTTGATGAATAAGAACCAGATTGGGCGTGCAATGTTGCTTGAGGACTTGATGTACCAATACCTACATTGCCTGCTGTATAATATGCCGATGTACCATTCAATAAAAATGGTGATGCACCTGTAGCACCAGTAGGTCCAGTTGGTCCACTAGGTCCAGTCGGTCCACTAGGTCCAGTAGGTCCTGTTGGTCCAGTCAAACCTGTAGCACCAGTAGGACCTGTGGGTCCAGTAGGTCCCTGAGCACCAGTAGGTCCTGTTGGTCCAGTAATACCTGTTGCACCTTGTGGTCCATTTGGTCCTGTTGGTCCAGTAGGACCTGTTGGACCTGTACTACCTGTACTTCCTGTTGGTCCTGTGGGACCAGTAGGACCAGTAACTCCTGTGGCACCAGTTGGTCCAGTAGGTCCAGTCAAACCTGTAGCACCAACTAGACCACTATTAGGACCAACCCATGCACCAGATGAGTTGATAACCGCAGTAGTACCAACTGTTAGGCCATTCTTGACTACAAAGTTATTTTGATTTGCCATTGATAATATCTCTTAGTTCTTCTATTTGTTTTTGTTGTTCTTTGATGGCTTCAACCAATAGTGCAACGATACCTTTATCTCTAAGGGATAGTACACCATCAGTCTCACGTACTAATTCTGGTACAACTTCCATGACCTCATTAGCAATGAAACCAACGTCACTACGAAGGCCAACCATGTCATATTCTTTAGTCTCTTTTTTCCAATCGTATGACACACCTCTGAGTTTCAAAACTTTATCTAAAGAGTTATTTAATGTCTTCACATTCTCTTTAAGTTTGATATCGGAAGGAGAACCATAAGCAGTAATGTTACCTCTTGCTACCAAATTTCCAGATTGGTCTAAGTTAAGTTCAATTTGATTATTTGTTCCACCATAAAATGTTAAATCGTCAGATGAATTTAATGCTGTATATCCAATCGCCCAATTACCTGTACCTGAACCTCTTGTGATACGAATTCCACCCCAAGTGCTTGAACTTGGGACATTGATACGAAGACCTTCTGACCATGATGCACTCTGTGCTGTTAACTGTATATTTCCTGCAACAAGTAAAGATGTTCCTGTACTACTTGGTTTTAAATAATATGCTGTGTTTGCATTATCATACATTGTTCCACCAAGATAATAATTTTGATAGTGTGTGATATTTCCACTTGTATCAATTAACATTCTGGTGGTGCCCCAACCACCAAATTGATAACCAAAGTTTTGACTGATACGGAAGTTATCATCATAATAACAATAACCAATACCCCAACCCACACTCGTATTCTGTGCTGAGGTAAATGACATACTAGGTCTATCAGAACCGCTGTTGCCGGGTTGATTTCTTAACTCCAATAAATTGCCCCAAGAGTGGTTGGAATTATCATTAAAGATTTGTACCGCAACACCATTGCTACCCGCTCCAGCAGTCATTTGATTTTCAATAATCATACCTTGAACGGCAGAATCTTGGTTGACGGATAAATGAATTCTTGCACCAGGACTACCGTTGCCGTAATTACCCCAATTTTTATAAGCGCCAATACCAATATTGCCTGATGTATTGGCTATCATGTATGTTGTGCCATTGTAACCAGAAATACCGTTGTGTGGATTCCAATTGGAACTATTTGAATATCCCCAAGTTACAGCAGTACCAGTACCTGTCATACCATAAACAAATTGGTAACCTGTACCGTTTGAAGTCATTTGTATTGTTGCTCCGTGACTTCCATTTGTAGTCACTGTATGATTCAATGATAGTACAGGATATGCACCGTTACCTTGAATGATTGGTCTTAGGTTTGTATCTTCTAATGAGTATGAAACAGCACTGGCACCAACAACCAATTCGTTACCATAACTTCCTGTTTGACCACCACTAACTGTCAATAGACGATAGATGTTTGCATTTCCTGATGCAACTAAGTTGTAGATATTTGATGTGCTACTTGGTTTTACATAATAACCAGTGTTTGCATTATCATAATAGGTTCCTGCCAGATAAAAATTTCCACTAGAATTCAAATAAGCGCTTGCACTTCCATGTCCTGGATAAACACCATTTGCACAATTTGGCCAAAAATTGATGTTTGCTGCGCCGCCTATATTTAAATCTGCCCATGCAGATAATGCACCGTTGTGTCCTGCAATAATTGTTCCACTGGACCATTGGCCAATTACAGTTCTAGCCGAATTTGCATCACCAAATGCCGCAGCAATCCATCCTGTACCAATATCTGATGAACCAGAATTATATTGTGTGAAATGATTGCGAGCGTTGGATGAGTTTGAACCTAGTGCGCCGGCATTTGTTAATTGATACTGAACTGAGGTGCTACTTGCTTTTACATAGTAAGCAGTATTGGAGTTATCGTATTCTGTGCCGCCATAATAAATTGAACCATTAAAGGTTGCATTGGCACCACTCAAAGTCATTGGTGTGGAACCAAAACTGTTTGTTCTAAAGTTTATTCCTCCTGGAGAATTGATATACAACGTATTATCACCAGTTCCACCACCAGTTAAACCCATATTACCAGAATCGGTTGTATTGCCATTCAACGAAATTGAGTTATAGTTTGTTGCGCCAGTATCTTGACCAATATAAAGGTTATTGGTTGCACCTGTAGTAAATCTGGCGGAACCGGAAACATCCAACCTATAACTAGGACTTGTTGTACCAATACCAACATAACCGCTACCATTCACATTCAAAATGTGGTCATTATTATAATGACCAATTGTTACATAATTTGCTGTAGAACCTGATGTGCCAGAATAAACATAACCAATGTAACCAGAATTTAATGAAGATGTTGCTTGACCAAAAGCATGTATTACAGTTGTGCCACTGGTCATACTAGATACCATTGATGATGATAACCAGTTGAACCCACCACTATTTCCTATGCTAGTTCCAGTGAGTGTTAATAGTGGTGCTACGTTTCCTATACCACCGCTAACATGCAATAATGTTGAAGGACTTGTTGTATTAATACCAACATATCCGTTTGAACGTTGAATAAAGAACGGTGCATTTGAATAACCAGATTGTGTGGTATTGTTTAAATAAAAGTTACTGTTACCGTCACCAGTTGCTCCAAATTCCCATTTGGCTGTTGTACCTTGTGCAAATGTTTGATATGCATAGTTACCGGTTCCTCCACTGTTGATAGTTAATGAAGCGTTACCCCCATTGCCATCAATTAGTAAAGTTTGAACGGTGCCATTACCGCCAGCCGCAGTACCAACTACTGTAAATTTGGATGCAGGACTTGATGTGCCAATACCAACATATCCACTTGCATCCCAACGCATTACCGAGACTGGTGTACCATTAGATTTTGATGTATAATGTTCCCATGAGCCATAAGTGCTTGTATCTGGTCCACAAGCATATGACCTAGTGAGTGATGTGCTTTCTTCTTGGATCATCCATTTTGATGCCCCAAAACTTAAACTTGCTGTGCCGTTTGTTTGTATGCCTTGTGCATTTATTGTACCGGCCACATGCAACAAATAACTGGGATTTGTTGTACCAATACCAACGTTACCATCCTGACGCAAGAACATCAAGTCTCTATATGTGCTAGAACTGAGTTGTTGTATGAACCGAATGCCGGTTGACGAATATGTGCTTGGATTAACTGTATTCCAGATATCCATTTCAGCGTTTCCGCCTGTCCAATTCCAACCAAACGCTAAAGATGTTCCACCAAAACTTGGCCATGTCTGGTTGCCAGAATATGTATTAAAGGAACCCAAATAACCATAACCACCAGATTGTGAGAACCCACCTGATGATGTTAGTGATCCACTAAAAGTTACAGCAGAAGATGTTGTACCAGAGAATGAGCCTGTAGCGCCTGTCGGTCCGGTAGGTCCAGTAGGTCCTGTTGGTCCAGTAGCACCCGTAGGTCCTGTCGGTCCAGTGGGTCCTGTTGGACCAGTAACACCAGTTGCACCTTGACCACCATTTGCACCAGCAGGTCCTGTTGGTCCTGTGGGTCCAGTTGGTCCTGTTGGTCCATTAACACCAGTTGCACCCTGACCACCAGTAGGTCCTGTAGGTCCAGTAGGACCTGTAGCCCCAGTAGGTCCTGTACTACCCGTAGGTCCAGTGGGTCCTGTTGGTCCAGTCAAACCTGTAGCACCAGTAGGTCCTGTGGGTCCAGTCAAACCAATTGGACCAGTTGCACCTGTAGCACCCACCAATCCACTATTAGGACCAATCCATGCACCAGATGAGTTAATGACTGCTGTGGTACCAACAGTCAAACCATTTTTTACTACAAAGTTATTCTGATTTGCCATTTAATTTTTCTTCTAAGTATGCAACTTTATTATTTAACTCTTTGATGGCTTCAACCAACAATGCAACGATACCTCTGTCTCTCAATGATAGGACACCTTCACTTTCACGCACCAATTCTGGTACAACTTCCATGACCTCATTAGCAATGAAACCGATATCGTTTCTTAGTCCAACCATTTCATATTCTTTGGTCTCTTTTTTCCAATCGTATGACACACCTCTGAGTTTCAAAACTTTATCTAGTGAGTTATTTAATGTCTTCACATTCTCTTTAAGTTTTATGTCAGAAGGTGAACCGTATGCAGTGATGTTACCACCAACAGTTAAGTTATTTGAAATGAGTGACATGTATGATGTGCCACCACCAGATGTACTGTTTGCACCGCCGTTCCAATACCATGTGGCACCACTACCACTTGCGCCAGATTCAAAGTTTGTTTGGTCATCAGTCCAATAATGTACGTTACCGTTATCGTAAATGTGACTTACAAAACCACCGGGATAAGCACTACCACCCCAACCAACACCAGTACCATCATTTTTAAATCCAACTCCACCAGAACTATTAATGGTGTTAAATTGTGAAGTACCATTAGGATTATCATAATATGCGGTGTTATCGGAATCATAAAATATTGGTGCTCGGAAATCACTGGATGCATAACCTGTTCCGTTTACATGCAGTAAGTAACTTGGTTCTGTTGTTGAATATGGTGCGGCAGTCTTATTGAAACCAATACCTAAGTTATTTGGAAATGTATGGTTGCCGTAACCAGTTGCTAAAAATATTCTACTGTATAGTGTACCAGTTAATGCATTTCCTGGACCATATTGGCTAACAATGATATTTTCTGCTGTACCTGATGGTGCTGATTGTGCATCATCACCTGATGCTATTTCAATAACACCAGAATTTGATGCTGTTTGCCAACCACCAAAGAAAAATTGGTCATTATTACCAACTGTGCCATATATACCACTCTTAGATGATGTGCTTGTGCCTGCATCAGTAAATGTTATTTGTTGTCCACCATCTATTTGTAGACCGTGCAGTACCGATGTACCATTTGGATCACAATAATATGAAGTGTTATCAGAATCATAAAAAGATGGTGCTCTAAATTGTTGGTTGGAAATGTTATAACTTCCAGACGCAGCAGAATAACATGCAAACAATTGAGAACCTTTACCATCATAAATGTTTAGGTCACGATAATATGTTGTTCCTGCTTGGTAACCCACATAGTTGATTGCTAAATTTGAGTTTGCAGCAGTATAAGAATTTTCATAGGAATTGTCTCTTAATGTGGATCTTCCATTTAATGCATTTATGGTTGATCCACTGGATATTGCACCTGATGCTGTTATTGCATTGAAATTTGATGTACTACTTGGCACAACATAATAACCAGTATTGTTTGAGTCATAATATGTTGAACTATATGCGGCACCAGCATTATTGTTGTAGTTGTAAAGCATTGAACTAATCATAGTTACAGCAACTTTTTTGCTACTACTTGGTTCTGTTGAATCACTAATACTTGTAACTAAGTTGACTGATGAACCACCAGCGTCACGAACTCTAACCTCAAAACTGTTCCAGTAACTTACTCTTGGCCACCAAAATGCTAATGTTCCACCATTATCAAATATTTTAAGTGTGCTAAATCCAGCATATCCATTATGAATACCTGAATAGTTAATTATGGTGTTGTTATACAAATAACCTTGAACCATAAAATTAAATGTTGGTACACCTTGTTGATAAGATTTGCCTGTACATTCTAATACAAAAGAAGAACCGTTTGTTTGGTTGGATACAATACTTGTTTGAACCAATGTTCCGTTAGTAAAATCAGAACTAGAATGAGTTTTTGTTAATACGGGATTGCCACCAACATTAACTGAGTTCAAGTTTGATGTACTACTTGGTTTTACATAGTAACCTGTGTTGGCATAATCATACATTGTACCGGAGACATAAAGATTTGAACCAGTAGACAAATTTACATTGGTGTAATAACCACCATTTGTCAAATTCATGTAATAGTTGCTAGCACCAGACAAATATAATGCATTGCTTATGTAATAATTTGTTGCATAAACTGTTGACAAATTTGATGTACCACTTGGTTTTACATAGTAACTTGTATTAGAATAATCATAGTATGTGTTATATACGTTTATGTGTCTGGCATGGAAAGCATCACCGTCACCATTGAATAAGTGAAAGTTACCGCCAGTTTGATTTGTTGTTCGTATAGCAAATTGGTCAATTGAACCGTCTGAACCATATTGGTCTGGTATCAGAGATGCACCTTGGTTTGTTCTACCATCATCACCGATATACATGTCCAATGATGTATTATTACTTCTTAAATTTCTGCTTGAGAAGTATGTTGGGTCTGAGTTGTATGTGTTACCAACAACACCATTAAAATATAATGTGCCACCAACAGAGATACCAATAGAACCGGTGTTCACTACGTTTAGTGTTGAAGTACCACTTGGTATCAAATAATAACCTGTGTTCGTGTTATCATAAAAATAACCTGTACCAGAATAAAGATTACTACTTCCTGTATACACACCACCGCCATTTGGATTTAAATAAAGTGGATAATTTGTATTATATCCAGAATAATTTGTTGCTTGTATCCAACCATAACTTGTTGCAACGTTCATACCCATACATAAAACTTCACCATAAGTTCCGTATGAAGCATTAAGTGCTAATATGCCGTTTTGTGAGGATCCTGATCCTGATGTTGCAGGAACTCCTTGGTTTGTACCACTTGCTCCTTGATTTACAACTAATTTTTGATATGGTGAATTTGTACCAATGCCAACATTCCCTGAATTGTAGTATGCTGATGTACCATTTAATGAGAAGATTGTTGAACCTGTGGCACCAACTGGTCCTGTGGGTCCTGTAGGACCTGTTGGTCCAGTGGGTCCAGTAGGACCTGTACTGCCTGTTGGTCCTGTGGGTCCAGTAGGACCAGTAACCCCTGTGGCACCAGTGGGACCAGTTGGTCCTGTGGGTCCAGTTGGTCCGTATGGTCCAGTGGGACCAGTAACACCTGTGGCACCTTGACCACCAGTAGGTCCTGTAGGACCAGTGGCACCAGTTGGTCCTGTTGGTCCGCCTGGCCCCGTGGGACCTGTTGGTCCAGTTACACCCGTTGCGCCTTGTGGTCCAGTTGGTCCTGTGGGTCCAGTACTACCAGTAGGTCCTGTAGGTCCTGTTACGCCTGTTGCACCTTGACCACCTGTGGGTCCTGTAGGTCCTGTGATACCTGTTGCGCCTTGTGGACCTGTTGGTCCTGTGGGTCCAGTACTACCAGTAGGTCCTGTTGCACCAGTTGGACCTGTGGGTCCAGTAGGACCAGTAACCCCTGTGGCACCAACTAAACCACTATTGGGACCTACCCATGCACCTGATGAATTGATTACTGCTGTTGTGCCAACGGTTAATCCGTTTTTGACAACGAAATTGTTCTGATTTGCCAAGGTTCACTTCCGCTTGTTCTTATTATCTTCTATTTATGAGGATAATATTTGGTTAACCAGTCCAATTCCTTTCTTTCGTCATTTGTTTCGTACCATCCTTGACCTGTATAGACATTCAATACAGACTGGAAGTATTCTTCATACTTTCTTGCAACAACATCTAGTGAAAAGTTGTTAACCGCAAAGTCTCTACAGGCCTTTGGATCAATTCTATCAATGTTCTTTGCTGCCCATGTGAAGTGTTCAAAAGTTCTGCAACGATATCCAGTTACACCATGTATATTATTCTCTGTAAAACTGCCCCAATCTGTTGTGATTGTTGGTGTTCCAGATAACATACATTCAACTTGAACGCCACCAAATGGTTCATTATACAGAGATGCAACAAATGCACCTTTTGCTCTTGACATTAATCGTTTTCTTGTTGCTACATCAGCATAACCAATTTCAGTAACGTGACTAGGTGTTTCTGCATAACCCATATCTTTCAGACTATTCTGTCCTGCAATAATGAGTTTTGCACCAATTGCCTCTGTTGCTTGAATTGCAATGTTGACACCCTTACCAACATAGACACGACCTAAGAACAAAAAGTAATCATCTTTTTCTTCACTAAATTCAAAGTCATCTAGGTCAAAATAGTTTGGTATAACCACATCGTACCAGTCTTCATTACAGGTACCAACAGAATTCAGTCCATAGTATGCATGGTAGATTGCATATGATTCAAAGATTTTAAATCTAGCCCAATGACCACCAGCATAACCAATACCAGGTTCTACCGTAATCAAATCTGGATGTGCATCACAGACTGGTCTTACTCCTGCACCCCAAAATGGTAGAATGAAATCGTTTGGTTGTTTTCTTTTACCAACTTCTTCAATTGCATTTTTGTAGAATGTGGTATATGCATGGTCATTGGTGTCAAACTTAAAGAAGTGTTTGCGCCAGTCGTGGTCACCATAGGACTTCTTCCAATCGTCTGAACTGAGTACGGTGACATGTTCTGTGCAAATTGGATTGGATTCTTCGTGGCCATAGTGGATTACTGTATGTCCACGTTCAGTCATCATCTTACAGAATTTTAAAACTTTAGCAGTATAAGCACACGCATTGAATTCTTTAGATGTTACGGTGTGTGGTAATCCTAGTACATGAAATCTCATACCCATTTTGGACCTTCAAACCAAACTGCAAGACTGTATCTTGTTCCTTTTGTAACAGGTAATGCTGCGTGTGTTACAAAAGATGGAATAAAGATTGCTGTACCTTGTTGTTTGATTGCAGTTGCATCTGGATATTGTGTCAAATCATAGACCTCAAAATCACCACCCTCATATTCATTTGGGTCTGTCAATTGAATTAGACAAGTAAGTTTTCTATGATATTGGTCGTTGTTTATCCAGAATACATCTTGGTGTTTCTTGTATTCACCTTGATATGATTCATCATATTCTGCCAATTGAATATAGGAAAGATTTGTGATATGGAAATTAAACCATTCACGATTGACCTGTATGCCCATTTTCCAAATACGGTCAAATAACCATTCAAAATTTGGGTCACCAGCTTGAATAAATCTGGTCTTACTTCTACGATAACTTGTGTCTGTGGTTTCAGACATACCAGATACACCTAATGATGCATCTTGGCTTTCAATCTTCAGACCATCTTCTAAAATCTTAGCACATTCATCTGGTGTAAATGCACCAGACCAATAACTCCATTCACCCTTCATAATATACCTCTCAAGTATTAAACGCTTATTGCATCTCTTACGATATTTATAGTAGTAGAGTTGGCGGTTGTGGCAGTAAACAACAAACTTACTGTACCACCAGAAACAGAAGCATCAAAAGAACCTAATGAAGAACCAGTAAAGATTTCACCATATTCAATGATGTATGCAGAAGAAGCATTTTGCATCAACAACAATTCAATGACGTGATATGTACCAGCAGAAGTCATTTGTGCAATGTACTTGGCAGAACGATATGTGGTTGCAGTAAATGTATCTACAGCAGTTTGAGTTGTTGAAGATGTTACTGTTTGGTTGGTACTTCTGGTGAATGTAACTGAACCATTTGTTGCATTGATGTTTGCAGCAGAGAATGTGGTTGCACCAGTGAATGAACCAGAAACAGAACTACCAGTAGTTGAAACTGGTGTATAACCCAATGCACCTGTAACGTCTGACGATGACAATGTAACTGCACCGGTTCTTGTGTTGAATGATGTTACACCAGTATTGTTAACTGTAATTGTGCTACCGGAAACTGATGTTGATATTGCGGTACCACCACTTACTGTTAATGTGCCACCACCAGAGACTGAACCAGAACCAGAGTTACCCGCAAGAGAGATTGTGGTAGAAACTGATGTGTTTGCTGCTGATGTTGCACGACCATATGCATCAAATGTGATGACTGGAATTGCAGTAGAACCACCATATGTGCCTGCGGTTACAGCAGTTGTAACCAATGCTACAGTTGGTGTTGTGCCGCCAGTAGAACTGATTTGTCCTGATGTTCCAGAAACTGATGTTACTGCTGTATTTGCTTTAGCATATGCGGAGTTTGCTTGTATGAATGCACCATTAGATTGCAAGAATGCACTATTTGCATATAAGCTTGCCGCTGAAGCATTTGTGGTCGCAGTATTCGCTTGAGTGAACGCACTGTTAGCATATGAACTTGCCGCTGCCGCATTGGTGGTTGCTGTGTTTGCTTGAGTGTATGCAGTATTAGCATATGTGCTTGCTGCCAATGCATTTGTAGTTGCAGTATTTGCCTGTGTATAAGCTGAGTTAGCATAACCAAAAGCACTATTAGCATACTGAGAAGCCCCTGCCGCATTGTTTGTAGCAGTATTTGCTTGTGTATATGCTGAGTTGGCTTGAATAAATGCAGCAGTTCCTGTATTTGATGTTGTATTAGCTAACGCATATACAGCATTCGCCTGTACAAAAGCACCATTTGCATATGTGGCTGCACTTGTAATATTGGCAGTTTGTGTATTTGCTAGGGTATATACAGCATTCGCTTGTACAAAAGCACCATTTGCATACAAAGACGCACCAGCAGCATTATTGGTTGCCGTATTTGCCTGCGTGAAAGCACCATTTGCATAAGTTGCCGCACTGGTGATATTTGCTGTGAGAGTATTCGCAAAGGTAAATGCTGCATTCGCTTGTACAAAAGCACCATTAGCATAGGTTGCTGCACTTGTAATATTAGCGGTTAAGGTATTAGCAAACGTAAATGCACCATTAGCATAGGTTGCTGCACTTGTAATATTAGCTGTTAATGTGTTTGCAAATCCATATGCCGCATTAGCTTGAATGAAAGCACCATTTGCATATAAAGATGCACCGACAGCATTGTTAACTGCTGTGTTTGCTTGAGTAAATGCACTGTTAGCATATGAAGCGGCACTTGCAATATTTGCAGTATAAGTATTCGCCAGTGTATATACTGCATTTGCTTGTATAAATGCTCCATTTGCATATAGTGAAGCACCTGCTGCGTTATTGGTTGCCGTATTCGCTTGAGTAAATGCACCATTAGCATAGGTTGCCGCACTCGTAATGTTTGCAGTAAATGTGTTTGATAATGTAAATGCAGCATTAGCTTGAATGAAAGCACCGTTAGCATACAAGGCAGCACTATTGGCTTGACCAAAAGAACCATTAGCTTGTGCAAATGCACCATTAGCCTGTAAGAATGCAGCATTAGCAATATTTCTTGCTATTTGGTCTGTTGCAGAACCTAATGCGGATGTTGATTGTGTTGTACCGTCAGCAAAAGTAATTACACCGCCACCACCAGGTAACAATGTAACACCACTAAAATATGGTACTGTAAATACACCAGTATCATTTAGATTGAAGATGTTGTTATTATATGCAGAGTTGATAATCTGCAACTGACCATTACTGTCTAATCTAAAATATTTGTTTATGTTGTTAGCACCGGCTGAGTAGTTTGTTGCTAACAAGAAATCTGAATAACCAATACCGCCTTTAGTATTAGAACCACCTAATACTGTTGCAGTGTTTTGGTTTCCAACAGAACCTGTATAATTTATATTTATGATACCTGTACTGAAAACGTTACCTGTAACACCTAAACCACCAGAAATTGTCAATGCGCCAGTTGCTGCTGATGAAGATTGTGTTGTGTTTGGAATTACAACTCTTGCAGTACCTGTTGTAGTGATTGTGGAACCAGTATTTGGTAGAGCATTGTTTGCTGTTGTAAATGCACTGTTTGCATATGATGCGGCACTATTGGCTTGACCAAATGCTCCGTTAGCTTGTAAGAAAGCACTATTAGCTTGTGTGAATACACTACTAATAGTTGTGGTGTGTGTATTTGCCAGTGTATATACCGCATTAGCTTGTACAAAAGCACCATTGGCATATGTGGCTGCCGAGTTTGCTACACTGAAACCAGAGTTTGCATATGAAGCACCAGAATTTGCAACACCAAATGCGGCGTTAGATTGTACAAATGCAGCATTTGCCTGTGTATATGCAGAGTTGGCTTGTATATAAATTACATTACTATATGCAAAAGGTGCCGCAGCAGTATTTTGTGAGGTGCCATCAGCAAATTTGATTGGTAAATTCTTCATTACCAAACCAACATTATTCTTAAATCTTGCTATTTCATTACCAGTATTAACACCGTTTGCAGTAAAGATAATGTCGTTTGGTGCACCTGTAGCAATAATCATGTTACCGCCGCCAGTACTTGTATTACCATAAGCAATCAAGTAACCGTCATTTGGTCCAATCATTGTGTAACCAGGATATGAGTATGTACTACTACCCATACCCAAGTCTAGGAATGTATCGTTTGGTGTTCCGTTATCTGGTGTAATGAAGATATCAAAAGAAGCATTGTTGCCGCTATTGATATTTTGCATATTCAATCCAGCATAACCGTTATAGTTACTGGTGAATTGCGTTACTGTTTGCGGTTCAACTAGGAAACCTGTTGGAATGCCAGCATATAATGCATTGAAACCGTTACTTGCATAACCAAAGAACTCACCAGTATTGCCTGTAACTGTATAAGAAGTTACGTTACCTGTGAAGTTGATATTACCAGTAACAGTCAAACCACCATTAATTGTTACGTTACCTGTAACAGTGCCACCAGATGTTGATAGTTTACTATTTGCAGTAAAGAATGCAGAATTTGCATATGAACCTGCTGAGTTTGCCGCAGAGAATGCAGAATTTGCATAAGAACCGGTGGTGTTCTGAGATTGATAAGAAGCGTTTGCTTGTACAAATGCTCCGTTAGCATACAATGAAGCACTATTGGCTTGACCATAAGATGCATTTGCTTGACCAAATGCACCATTAGCATAAGTAGCAGCACTGGTGATGTTTGCAGTTAGTGTGTTAGCAAATGTAAAAGCGCTATTAGCTTGAACAAATGCACCGTTAGCATATGTGGCTGCACTGGTAATATTAGCGGTTAATGTATTAGCAAATGTGAAAGCGGCATTGGCCTGTACAAAAGAACCATTAGCATATGTGGCTGCACTGGTGATATTAGCACTTAATGTATTGGCAAATGAGTATGAACTATTGGCTTGAATAAATGCAGCATTTGCGGTTGCTCTAGCATATCCATCGATAGAACTAGAAACCAATGTATTTGCTAGTTGATATACGGCGTTAGCCTGTGCAAATGCACCGTTAGCATATGTGGCTGCACTGGTAATATTAGCAGTTAGTGTGTTAGCAAATGTAAACGATGCATTCGCTTGTGTGTATGCTGAATTGGCTTCAATGAATGCACTATTAGCATAAGAAGCTGCGCTAGAAATATTAGCACTTAGTGTGTTTGCATAACCATAAGCAGAATTAGCCTGTAAGAATGCTCCATTTGCCTGCACAAAAGCACCATTGGATTGCAGGAAAGCACCATTGGCTTGTACAAAAGCACCATTTGCATATGCTGCCGCACTAACAATATTTGCACTGAATGTATTTGACAATGCATATGCAGAGTTTGCCTGCAAAAATGCTCCATTAGCCTGTGTGAAAGCACCATTAGCATATACACCTGTTGTATTTGCAGAACCATAAGATGCATTAGCTTGTACAAAAGCACCATTAGCATATGTTGCGGCAGAATTTGCCTGACCAAAGGATGCATTGGCTTGTACAAAAGCACCATTAGCATATACAGATGCACTGGTAATATTTGCAGTTAAGGTATTTGCAAATGTAAATGCACTATTTGCCTGTACGAATGCACCATTAGCATATGTGGCAGCACTTGTAATGTTTGCTGTTAGAGTGTTTGCAAACGTGAATGCGCCGTTAGCCTGTGTGAAAGCACCATTAGCATATACAGATGCACTTGTAATATTAGCAGTTAAGGTATTTGCAAAAGTAAATGCTGCATTAGCTTGTACAAATGCCGCAGTCGCATTCAATGATGCGGAATTTGCTACTGTGAATGCCGCATTGGCATAAGTTCCTGTAGTAACTTGAGAATTGTATGCCGTATTCGCTTGAGTAAATGCACCATTTGCATATACGCCTGAAGAATTTGCTGCTGAGAATGCTGAATTGATGTTTGTGTTTTGTGACGCATCAACTCCTTGCAGCAAAATTGTATTTGATTGTGCACTGATAGCAACTGTATTAATTGTATTTGCAACACCAAAAATTACATTTGCTTGTGCATACGCAGAGTTTGCCTGTAAGAAAGCAGCATTAGCAGTTGCTCTCGCATAATTGTCGGTTGAACCTGCTGATAATGTATTTGCCAATGCATAAGCCGCATTTGCCTGAGCGAACGAACCGTTAGCGTACACTGATGCAGAATTTGCAACAGAAAAAGCAGCATTTGCGTAGACACCACCAGATGCCAAAGTATTAGCATAAGCATATGCTGAATTTGACTGTACGAATGCACCATTAGCATATGTGGCTGCACTGGTGATGTTAGCGGTATGAGTATTTGCTAATGTATATACAGCATTAGCTTGGACGAAAGCACCATTGGCTTGCACAAAAGCACCGTTAGCAGCTATGAATGCTGCATTAGCGGTTGACCTAGCAACGTTGTCTGCTGGACTTAGTGTGTTTGCATATTGAAAAACTGCATTTGCCTGAATGAAAGCAGCATTTGCTTGGATGTATGATGCGTTTGCTGTTGCTCTTGCAACGTTATCAATTGGTCCAGCAGCAATAGTATTTGCAAGATTGAATGCTGCATTTGCTTGTACAAAGGCACCATTTGCATAAGAACCAGTATTGGTTGCATAGATTAATGCCAAAGCGGCTTGAGCCAATGCGGTATTTGCTGAACCACTAGCCACATTAGCCGCAGCATAAGCAGAAGTTCCTTGATTATATGCAACATTAGCCTGTATAAAACTGGAGTTAGCTTCAATGAATGCACCATTAGCATACAAAGCGGCACTATTAGCCTGTGCAAATGCAGGTAGAGCATAATTTGCGGAAGCATATGCCAAGTTTGCTTGTAGAAAAGCCGCATTTGCACTATTTTGTGTAACTTGAACTGCAATGGCTGCACCTACGGCTGTTGATTGTGCGCCTATTGCTGTAGTATTTGCGGAGATTGCAATTGCTAGTCCTGTATTTGCAGTATTGAATGCGGCATTAGCAAAAGCCAATGAAGAAACGTAGTGACCACCTGCTGTAACACCATCGTGAATTGTAACTACGTTTTGGTCCGTATCAACGGTAACCTCAGCAACAGCACCAGTAAATACCGCTGTTTGCGCTGTGTTGCCTCTTCTTAATTGTAATTGCGTTGACATTATTGAACCTTAATTCTTAGAATACTCTGTATTTATTAAACGTATCCATAATCATATACCAGTGTGACTGCCGATGCATCGTATCCCATGTCATAAAATACTGTTGCGGGATCCAAATCAAAGCCCAAACTTCCAGATGGGAAAGGAAGTTCTAATCTGGTAAGCAAATTTCTAATGTGGGTAACATTTGTTCCCACATATAGTGGAGTATAATACACCACAATGATATTATTTATCAGAGCAGCATTGAAATTACCAAGTGGAAAATTATTATATGTTACATTGTATGGTGTTAAAACAACTCCAGTGTCCGTATTAACAACATTAAGATTTAGAACTTCAAAATTTTCAGCACTTTCAAGTTGAATTTGATAGAAAGCACTTCTATATGTTAGACCTGAAAAAGAATCTATTGTATATGTTGTGTTTGCGTTACTTAGGAAAGAAGTATTTGATGTAACTTCAGAGATGTTACTTATACTATAACCTTCAAAGCCCAAAATACCTGTTTGTGGAACATAGGTTAGATTTGGACTTGATGTATATAAGTTATTTGCTACACCAGATGTGCTGTATGTAAAGTTAATGAAGCCGGTAACATCTGAGGTGTTATCGTTAATGATGTTGACATTTGCAGAACCACCGCCACCATTACCAGTATTTGCACCAGAATAACCTACAAATATTGTAGATGCTTGTACACGTTCTTCATTTACTGGATTAACAATAGCCGCAGAAATGGCTGCGTTTTGAGAGAAATTAGCATTGAACTTCTGATTTCCCCCAACGCTTACATTGATTGGGCTAGGTCTTGATACGGTAACGATTGGCATTATGCATCAGTACCATATGCTGTCGTAATGTTTGTTACACCTGGAGATACATAAACTTGTCCTTCCAGTACACGGGTTACCGCACCATATGGGTCGGTAATGATAACGTCATAGACATAATTGCCGTATGGAATAGTTGATGTGGTACCAGATGGTAAAGATAAAGTTACAATACCGTTTACCGCATTTGCAACTGTTGCTGTGAATTGAAATGCAACATTGGAAGAAATATATGATTTTTTAGCCTGACTGTTTATGGTAAAAGCAGTCAGGTTGTATGGATTACCATATGAATCTGTCAATGTCAACTGATTGGTAAATGTGGTACCTTGTTCCAGATATTGGTCTGTATAACTTGCGGCCATTTTATTTACCTTTCTTTAGTTCGTCAATCTCAGCTTTCAATTCTTTAATGGCTTCAATCAATAAACCAACAACGTTACCATATGCAACAGATAATGTTTTGTCATCATCGGTGCCCTCAACAACAACTTCAGGAAGAACTTCACGAATTTCTTGAGCGATAACACCGATGCCATTAGCACCATCTTTTTCATATGTAACACCACGCAATTTCAATGTCTTGTCCAACGCATTTTCAATAGTCTTAACATTGAATTTCAATCTTGCATCAGAGAAAGCAGTAATACTTCCAGAAGCGGTCAATGTACCGTTGCTTGGATTAATTATAAGTGTGCTATTTCCATATACGCTGTTACCACTACCCCAAAGTACTTGATATGTGGAGTTTGAACCATTGTTGTAGTTGATACCAACTGTGCTTGAGTAACTTGCATTAGTTGCATTTGTTGCTGAACTAGCGGAGCCAGCAGAAGTTGCATAACCAGCAGAACCAGCGGAAGATGCATATCCAGCATTACCACTAATGTTGATGCTGTATGTACCACCGCTGTTATTTTGGATGTAACCAGGACCATTGGAGAATGAACTCAAGTCTGTTGGTCTACCACTTACGCTAGTCCATGCAACACTACCAGCACTAGATGCATATCCAACACTTAATGATGCTGTGTGATAGGTACGCATATAACTGTCTGAACCATTGGTGCCCCAAACTCTATCAGGACTTGAGTAATTGTTTTCGTCACCATTGCTGGAGTTAATGTATCCTGCTTGGATGTAACCACTACCATCAGTGCGAACAACTTGATTTGCACCATTGTTGCGACCAGTTGCAACAGATAAACCACCAACGTAATTAGCATTACCAACAATGTTAATGTTGTATGTACCACCATCGCTATACACAAAGTTTGATGGTTTGCTTACTAGGTTGCCCCAGTTAACTTGCAAACTAGGTGCATAACCACTTAGACCAGCACCAGAACCATTGAATTGTGAGTTGGTGTTGATGCTGCCGTATGCAGTAATGTTGCCACCTGCAACATATGATCCGTCTGTACCCCATAGGTGGTGGATACCATCATTGGTTGCACGAATAGACATGTAATCTGTTCCTGTACCACTCGGTGCACCAATTGTTGAACCGGAACCATCATCACCAACATAATGAGCCAATTCGGACAAGTTAGATGCTAAGTCATTTTTGGTGATGTAAATTGGGTCGGTGTTATCACCAGAACCTTTCAAATACATTTTACCATCAACTTGTGTGTCGCCACTAATATACAATCCAGCATGTGTTACACCATTGCCTGTGCCCAAGTTTTGGTTAATCGTATATTGTGTAATGTTATATGCAGTACCAGAGATTGAAGCACCACTTGTGATGAAACCTTGGCTGTTCACATATGACTGTGTTGCATAACCATTCAATGCGGAACCTGTAATATATCCTACATTATTTGTGAATACAGAAATGTTTGCACCAGAAGAAACATAGCTTGCTGGATTGCTTGAGTTATATGGTGTGTAACCCAATGCATTTGTAACATTCGCTGATGTAATTCCGCTGATGTAACCATTTGGATTACTTGAGTTGTATGGTGTGTAACCCAAAGCAGAAGTAACTTGGCTTGATGAAATTGTACCACCATATTGACCACTCAAACCTGCACCAGAACCATAGAATGTTCCGTTGATTGTAAAATTACCTGAACCATCTAAACGTGCAATGGTTGTGCCTGCGGCAGAAGATGTCGCACCGGTAGTCCAATACCAATTAGAACCACTTGTGGAATCAAAATAGGTGTTGTCATCGGTCCAAATGTGTAACTGTGCATTATCATAAATTTTTGAACCACCATTTGCACCAATATTACCCCAATACACAGCAAGACCGGTTTGTGCACCCATGTATTGGCTGCCAGTCAAAGTCATGCCAGCAAATGATGGTGCATTACCAGTACCAACGTTTTGGTTGATAGTGTAAGAAGTGATGTTTGAAGCATTGCCAGAAATGTTACCACTAACTTGTGAGCCAGGTACTGCATTTGCAGAGTTTGTTGGTGTATAACCCAATGCAGTAGTAACTTGGCTTGATGTAATGGAACTAACAGCACCAGCAGTTAATGAAGATGCTGTACCAGTTAGACCTGAACCAGAACCACTAAATGTGCCTGCTGTAATTGTACCTGTTGCACCAATTGTTGTAGATTGGATATTTGCATACAATGTTGCATAGTTTGCACTTGTAATCGTACCAATACTTGCTGAAGTAGGAATTGTGGTTACGCCTTGATACAAATAATAATTTGCACCAGCTTTTCTTACAAGACCTGTATATGAAGAATTGGTTGGGTTTACATAGTTATATTGACCATAGAAGCCAATATCAACTGAGTCACCGGTATTGTTAGCAGCAAGTTCTAGCAATGAACTGGTAGATTGAATTGTTGCAGGTTGAATGAATGTTGAAGTACCGCTAACAACCAAGTTACCAGCAATCGTAACAGTTTTTCCTACAGCAACGTTACCAGTAATGGTTGTGTCACCGCTAATGGTACCACCAGATGTTACTAATGTTTTACCTACGTTTGCTGCGGTGAATGCAGAGTTTGCCTGAAGGTATGCTGCATTAGCTTGTGTGAAAGCAGGTTGTGCATACAGACCAGCATTGTTTGCTTGTGCATATGCCGCATTGGCTTGAGCAAAAGCACCGTTAGCGTATATGCCACCAGCGTTTGCGGTGTTCAATGCTGTGTTTGCTTGAGAATATGCTGCGTTAGCCTGAATGAATGCACCAGTTGTAACTATGCTTGCAGGCACAGTTGTTGTACTTGTAGAAGTTGTGCTTGTGCTAATCATATTCGCAGTCATAATCTGCGAGAATTGTGTTAGGCTGTTTGGATTATTAACGTCTAGAATAGACCAATAGTTATTGGTGTTACTCCATTGAATTGTAGCATTTGGAGCCTGACCTCTATTAACAGCAAAAGATGCTATTGTAGAGATTGGAGAACCAGCAGACAATGTAAAAGTTGTTCCGTTATAAACGGTTGAACCATTAATTACAAAGTTACCAGCAAGACTTAGGTTGTTTGCACTAACTTGGTTAAAGTATGCAGTACCAGAGTTGTTGTTATTTGCATTAATTGTTGTGACAGTCAATGATGGTGTTGTTACACTGTTGTTTGCATTAACGTATGAAACGTATGAGTTGCCTGTTACACTTTGACCAACAGATTGAATTGCTGCATTTGCAACCAATGCATTGACATAAGAAGTTCCAGATAAACTAGAAACGTTTGCAACAACGTTATTTGTTGTTAATGTTCCGGTTAGTGCATTAATGTTGCTATAAACTGTTAGGTTTGAACCAACTTGTACAGTATTATTTGAAACTAATGCGTTAACAGTTGAAGTACCACCAGTCCATGTTGCACCATTTGCACTTACGGTATTAACGTAAGATGGTCCAGAAACACTTAATGTGTATGCATTTGCAACAGAAGTGTTTGAAGATGTGTTTGCCTGGATTGTATTGTAAGACAATGTAGAACCAGAAATTGCAGTAGCAACCACATTTGGTGATGTAATCAATGTGTTTGCAACCAATGTATTTGCGGTTACAGATGTATTGGCTTGAACTGAACCAATGTATGCTGCACCACCAGAAATTGCAGTAGCAACAACATTAGGTGTAGTAATAGATGTGTTTGCTATAATTGTTCCAGTCAACACGCTTGTATTGGCTTGGAGTGTACCAGTTACTACAGAAGTGTTAGCTTGAACTGTACCGATGTATGCCGCACCACCAGAGATTGCAGTAGCAACCAAGTTTGCAGTATTAACCAATGTGTTTGCTGTAACAGTTCCTGTTGTAACTGCCGTATTCGCTTGCAAGTTATTGGTGAAAACAGTATTGTTTGCTTGTAAAGAAGCTGTAACAACAGTTGTGTTAGCTAATACATTATTGGTAAAGATATTGTTGTTAGCTTGTAAGTAACCTGTAACAATGCTATTGTTTGCTTGAATAGAAGCAGTCAACACAGAAGTATTGGCTTGAATCAAATTGTGATAAGCAAACGGACCAGAAACGGAAGTTGCAACCACATTTGGTGATGTGATTAATGTATTTGCAGTAAGTGTGGTTGTTGTAACACTTGTATTTGCTTGTACGTTATTAATGTATGCGTTTGCACCAGAAATTGCAGTAGCAACCAAGTTTGCTGTGTTAACCAATGTATTTGCTTGGACTGTAGCAGTTGTTACTACAGTATTTGCCAATAGGTTATTGGTGTATACATTATTGTTTGCTTGTAAAGAAGCGGTAACAACAGTCGTATTAGCCAACAAATTGTTGGTGTAAGTATTAGTATTTGCCTGTAGAACACCAGTAACAACTGTATTGTTTGCAACCAATGTTGCTGTGTATGTGTTTGTGTTAGCCTGTAAGACACCAGTAACAACAGTTGTATTAGCCAACATGTTATTGGTATATGTGTTTGTGTTAGCCTGAAGCACACCAGTGACCACGCTGGTGTTAGCCAACAGATTATTAGTGTAAGTATTAGTATTTGCTTGCAATACACCTGTGACAACGGTGGTGTTAGCCAAGAGGTTGTTTGTATATGTGTTGGTGTTTGCTTGTAGGACACCAGTAACAACTGTTGTATTTGCTACAACATTACTTGTGTAAAGATTTGTATTTGCTTGTAAGAAACCAGTAACGATGTTTACGTTAGACTGCAATGTGTTTGTGATTACACTAACGTTTGCTTGAACACCAGATGCAAATACATTGTAATTAATAGATGCATTTGCAGAACCAATGATGTTGTTTGTTACATATAGTGTGTTTGCAATGTTGGTATTACCTGCAATCCAAGTATTTCCAGATATCCATGTATTACCAGTTACGCTAATGTATCCAGTAGCAACTGTGTTACCAGAAATATACAGAGCAGGAATACCTGTATTAGCAATCCAAACGGATGCATTCATGTATGATTGACCACCAACATACATACTGACGTTTGCATTGTTGATTGTGTTCAAGTATAGAGAACCACCTTGACCGCCACCTTGGATTGTAGGTCCAACTGTCAAGTTATATTGAACATAACCAGAAGAACCGACACCTTGAACTTGAAGTGCACCAGAAATTAATGCATTATTGGCAACAGTTACACCGTAACCAGTACCATTAAGATTCAATGTGCCTGATGGTTTGGTATAGTTTAAGAAGCCTAAGGTGTTAAGTTCACCTGATTGTGCTATACTTGAAGCAATTAAATCACCAAAAGTATTTGCATAACTTACGACTGGAACGGTATTTGCCATTAGATTTTACCTATTAATTGTTGTAGCAATGTCTTGATTTCGCCAACATCATTTTTGATGTCCTCTATCTCCGACTTTACTTTATTTATTTCTTCTTTTTGGACTTTTACCATTCTAAGCTTAGCCTGATACTCATTTTTTTGAGTGTTATCAATAGGCAAAAGAGCCATGCTATTGGTGTCTCTCATCAAATTTGTATTAGGAATTCTAACTAAAGCCATATTACATTCCTGTTCCTGGCGGCAAAGCGATTGCTTGTAGTGATGTAATTGAAGGAACGTTTGTGTTATCGCTTGTTGCCATCACAACTTTGATAGCAAATTGAATGAACGATGTATAAGTTTGTCCGTTCACATTCGTGTATGAAATGTTATTGTTTGCTTGGTTGCTATTGAAAACACCAGGAGCAAATTCATACTGAATCAAATTGTTCATTGATGATGAGAACACATTGAAATTGTTTGTGCAAGTCATCAATTGCCAGTTTCCAGATTCAAATGCTGATGTGTCTTGTGAACTTAGAACCTTATAGTACACATAAATGCCAGCACCCAATGGCCAGTAAGCACTTAGATAAACACGAAGGTCACCAGAATCGTTGCCTGGAGCCAATACAACTTTCTTGGTGAAGTATTTTGAAACGGCATTACCACCAGTTGAACCTGTTTCACCGTGTACAGAGATTACGGCATTTGCATTGCCACTTCTTGTTGTTGGATCGTAAATAGAAATGGTTGGTGTTGTTAGATAACCAGAACCAGGACTAATTACATAAAGAGAACTGATTGCGCCGGTAGAATTTGCAGTAAATCCAAGAGTTGGTGCAACACCACCAGTAACATCAGGAGATGTAATTGTTACTGAAGCAGTCTGTACATTATAACCACTACCACCACTGACAACGTTAATAATATTATTACCAATACCCATGTTGTTAATCATGTAGCGAACAGCATACAAGCTAACACCATCGTCAGCAATAATTGGCGACACGTTTGGATCGCTTGTAGACATTGTTGCATTCAATGCAAAAGATGAATTTGATGATGTAAACAACTTACGTTCACCCAATCCATCATTCAATGGTACATTTACTGGTGCTGGTGAACCCAATTTACCTGGATTGATTGGAGCCGATGCGGTTTGTAGACCAGAAAGCAATGATGCGGTGTATGAATAGTTAATGCTTGTACCAGTTGGTGTAAAATCTGTGGTAGAAACATTGATTGCGTCTATTCTAGTGTTACCTGCATAGTTACCTCTAACGTTTGGCACACTATTTGGATCAACTTTGTGTAACAAATCGTGTTGACCCATCTTTTTGTATGGCAATCTTTGTGGTACACTGAATGGAACAGTTGATGTTGTTGTTTCAAACACACAATTGTCTATAACAAACATCAAATCTTTAGTTTGGTCAGCAGTCCATGTGATGGAGTTTTGTGATTCAAACAATGCACCAATGTATGGTGCAGTACCAATCTTAGTTGGGTTTGTTGGGTTTGTATCAGATGGTTGTGCTTTTGCAGTAGAAGGTATAGCGGTTTGATTTTGCTGTGCGTAATACAATGTGTATTGTGGAGAAGTTGCTTTAATCAAAATAGCATACAAAACACCTGGTTGAATATAAACTGGTGCAGAGAATTTGAATTCAGTAAAGGAATTTGGATCCAAATAATGTGGTGATGAACTTGTCTTACATTGACTTGGTGACAAAGTAACAGTTGAATAATTCAATGCTGAACCGTTTGGATAACCATTCAATGTTGGAACAATGGAAACTGTAATCTGTTCACTTGAAGATGGAATAGTAGCAAAGAACAACTTCACAGAATTTAAGAATGCACCATTTGGATAATTTGCTTGAGAAACCAAGAATGTTTGTGCAACAGGATCATATGGTGAATATGTTGTAATTGTGCTAATCAATTGGTTTGCCAATGCACTTACTTGTGTAAATGTTTGACCAGAAGCATCAACAGAAGGCGCAAAATCTAATGCTTGAGAAGCGGATGAAAGACCTGATGCTGTAAATGTTGCTTCTGCATATGTTGTTGCAGTGGTTTCATCGGTCATTACAGTTCTATTGTCAACACGGAATACTCTAGAACCTGTTTGAAATTTTCCAGGTGGAACATTAAAGATACCAACAAAATTACCACCTTCATCAGAAGACAATTGTGGCAGTGTTGCACCAGAACTAATTGCTGAAGCTACACTTGTTGCAGTTCCTTGGATGTCATAATAAGAAACTACGGAACCTTTATATGAATTTGTTCCTAAAGAAATGTTTACAGGAGCATCAAGTGTTGCTACTCCTGTTGTCGCATTATAAGCAATGATGTTTGCTGTATAATTATATAAACTAGAATATGTTGCTGTTGTCATTTAATGTTCCGATGTTTCTCTAAATCTTTTGGTATTTAGTTTATAAACTTACGATGATTAATCGCCTTGTTGATTATCAAACCAATCAGACCAACTCCACCAACCACCAGAACCACCGCCACCAGCTGGTGCCGCAGGAGGTGGTGTATATGTTGCAGCAACTGCTTGTTGGTAAACATATTGTGAGTGAATGTTTATTTGAGAACCAACATAGTAGTTTGGTACTGTAGAAGCATTTGGTCCAAGGTTAACTTGTGTTACACCTGTCAACCAAACACCGCCACCAGGCATAACAACTTCCTGACCTGGATTGTTGTATGTCAATGTTGGTGGATTTCTTGTATCAAATACATCATTACCAGCAGGATCTGAAATCAACAAACCAACTGCGGCAGGACCACCTGTGTTGAATGCTGTCCAACTAATTGCATAAGTTGTATTTGCTGACAACGATGTTGTAAATGTGGTTGTCTGACCATAGTTTGCTCTGTTTGAATCGCTTGAACCCGAACCAATTTGGAACAATAGTGTGCCATTCAAATAGAACTGTGCATTGTTATCTGCTGCCGCTGTGAATGTATATGTTCCTGCTGTGGTTGATTGGAATGACAAGTTTGCAGTATATGTGCTGCTTTGGTTAGAATCACCCCAAACGCCATATTGATTCAAGAATGAGCAATATGCAGAACTTACGGGTGCAATAACTAAGTTACCGGTATAAGTTGTGTTAGCAGAAACGACTGAGTATCCACCACCAACACCACCGACTTGACCCTGTGCATTGATATTGATAACACTGCTAGAAGAAACTGTTCCAGATGCTGTAGAACTTACATTTTTGCCAGTAATATCATAGAATGCATTAACTAATTGTGTTGTTCCCGGAGCAATTGTTCCTGGGAAGCCAATGGTGTCTGCAACATACAATCTTGTTTGTGTGCCATTTGGATAGTTGTAAACAGAGATTACACGTGCAACAGGATAGAATGATGTTGTTCCGCTGATGGTTAAATTAAAACCAACAATGTCACCAGAATTAAATGCTCCAGATACACCAGACAATTCAATTGTATTTGGTGCACTGATATTTGCATTAACATTTGTTCCATCAAACCATGCTGACAATGGTGTGTTGACCAATAGACCTGATGCTTGAACAATAACTTGTTGTGGTCTAATGTATGGAAGAATAGCAATGTTTGTCAAATAACCATTGTTAGAACCAAAGGTAGAAGATACTGGACTGTAAGAAGATGCAGTAGTATTTTGAATTTGGCTTGCATATGTTTGTGTTGTTGTTGCTGTATAGCCAACAGTTGCACCATATGGACTATTTGTAATAGAACCGTGGTTTACAACACTAACTGAACTTGAAACTTCACTTGAAGTACCTGGAATTGTTGCAAAGTCACCAGAGTTGGTTAAGTTAACACCACCAGTTGCTTGATATACTTGCATTGATGGGTCTGTAACCAATAATGCAGGTGCTTTGGTGTTATCAACCCAATTGTCCATTGGTGGAGTTAACTGTGCAACACCTTGTTGAATAACAACAGAGAATGGGTTAACAGAAACGGTACTACTTGCCAATGGTTGAACGGCAATATTTGCTGTTGTGTATGGCAATGTGAACACATAAGTTTGTGAACCAACATTGTTGATTGTATATGTGTTAGTTTGATCCAATGTACCAACTGTTGAAACAGTAACAGGGTTTTGCAATTGGAAGTTATCAACGATTGCCAATGGTGTCAATGTGTTTGTTCTCACATTGATGTTTGCCAAGTAATCTGGATTGTTTGTATCTGCGGTAGAATAAGAGTTGAATGAATCAACCAAGATACCGTAGTTTGGTCTAGCAACACCATTCAAGTCGGTAACTTGTGTAGCAGCAGCAGTTGCTTCAAGTTGGCTCAAAGATGTATAGTATTCCAAGTTGTTGATACGTGTTTCTAGGTCTGTAATATCAGTCTTAGCCCAACGCTTGTGTAAAATCTTGTTGATGGACAGATTGGATACAGCGCCAGCAGGTCCTTCGCCAGGAACATATGCGGTGTATGGGTCATGCAACAAGTTAGCCAATAACAACGATCCGGTTGGTTGTGCAGGCAACGATGGGTTAACTGCTGGATTACCTTGGATGATTTGGAAACTCTTGTCTTTTGTTAGAACCAATCTATCTTGACGACCCAAATAGTAACCGTAGTTAGATTGGAAGTTTGTCAAGTTTTGTGGAATCAAAACACCAATGTCGCTTGATCCTGTTGGTTGTGAACCAGAAGAATATTCCCAAACATATGCTGTTTGAGCATTCTGACGAGCAGGTCTAAAGTCAATACAGTCGGATAGTTTGTATACGTTACCGTCTTTTGCAGTGTATACTGGAATCTGTGCATACGCTTCAGGAGATGTTGATACACCGCCATATGTAGAGTTTGCAGACTGATAAGATTGAATGCTGAAATAACCGTCACCAGATGACGCTTGTGTATGTGAGTAGTAGTTGTAAACAACCAAAATGTTTCCAGATGGCAATGGTGCACCAGGAATCAATGTCACAGAACCAAAGTCATAGAAGTTATCTCTTTGACCGTTATCTAATGTGTAGTAGTTTGTAACATCAGTGAATGAAGATAGTGCAACACCGCTGATAGAAGCACCTGTTGTACCTGTATCATAAACTTTAGTAATCTTCTTAATGTCATTTACATACAAAGACATTTTTGCACCGTATGCAACGGCAGCTTTACCAATCAATGTTTGACCCTTATTCAAGTCAACTGATGCAGTAGATGTTACAGTAGTCATTGTAGAACTACCGTATGTTGTATTACCTGTTACCAAGTTTTTAGATTTCAATACGAAGCTTGATGAATCGCCACTAGAAACTTGAACTTGTGCAATAACATCAACTGTCATACCTGTTGGATATCCACTTGTTGTGAATGTGGCAGCAGTATGGTCAGAAGAAATTGTAATAGTGTTACCAGAGGTGGTGAAGTCAATAATATTGCCTGTAGCAGTATTGATAACAATAAAGTTTTGTTGGTTGACTGTTCCTGTTTGAGTTGAGGTTGGACCTTCAAATCTCAATGGGCTTCCGCTATTTCCAGATGTGGAACTTAGTGTTAGTGTGTTACCTGTAAATGTTTTGTTACGGTAAACTCTGGTAGAATAGTAACTTGTTGAAGATACGTTAGCAACATGTGAATAACCTAATGGGAAAATCAATTCTGGTTGACCAAAACCGTTTACAATTGTTCCACCAGTTGGAAGACTTTGCATTCTTCCAGATAAATTGATATCCGCATTAGCGGTCAAGTAGTAAGTTGAATTTGCAATAACAATAGATGAAATATCTGTCGTATTATAATTCAATGTAAGTGATGTTGCAGTTGTTGGTGTTACTGTAAATGGTGTTGCAGAAGAAACAGTAAATGTTTTTGTTGCACCAGATACGGAATAACCTGTAACTGTTCTTACGTCAACGATTGCACCAGTAGTTGCAGTTATTGTTACACCATAGTAAGCATTTGCAACAGTAGAGAATGTATCTGCTGCATCGTTGATTACTAGAGTTGTTGCTGTACTAGAATTTGTGGCTACTCCAGATAGTGTGTTTGCACTGAAGTCTGAAATGTATGCATTATAGACATAAGCCTTGGTATTAGCACCAGAGCCTGAAACATATTGTAGGTTTCTCAAGAAGCCTGTACCAACAACTGTTGAGTTATAAGTATTTGAGTTTGCAGACAAACCGTTTGTTGGTGAAGAAATGTTTGGTGCACCAACGCAATGGAATGTTACTTGTGGAACTTGACCAATGTCAAAGATACCACCAACTGTGTCAATTGTAATGTAGTTTGCATAATCAACATAGATAGCATCTTCAAGAATTGTATTGGTCTGTCTTGCTCTTTGATTGGTTAAAATCTGTTGTGATTGATTTTCAATACGATAGCCGTGAACATAAGCAACACCTTTACCGATTGTCAAGTCATAATTTGCATTAACACCCAATGAGTTTGCTGATGGTGTTAGGCTGAAATCGTTAACAACGTAGTCACCATTGGTTTCATAGTCACGCTTTGCAAAATAGTCATCAATGGTTGAGTATACAGTACCGTCAACTTGGCTTACAATTTGACCATTAACAATACGAACCAATTCAATAAAGTTTTGGTCATTGCCAAGTGTCAAAGGTAAGTTAACCAATGACAATGAAAGAACATAACGGTCAGCACCTGGTGCTTGGAAGTTAGATGCACCGATAGCAGGATCCAACAATGAAGAATCGTCAATGTAGTCGTGAATAGTTTCAGTCAATTCAAGACCGATACGATACGATGGTGTATTGCCGTATTTGTCTAGAACGATTGTTTGGTTTGCTACGTCAACAAAGTTACCAATTGAGTATGTTTGACCTGTAGTGTTTGACAGGTTGTAGCCGTTAACGATATAGAAAACACCGTTTGCAACAGATGCTGTAGAAGAAAGACCTGTAGAAGGACCTGTTGTTGTAGAAGAATTTGCAATAGTTGCGTAGTATTGTGTGGAACCTGTTGTTTGGATTGTCAAACCATCGGTGAATTGTCCACCAGATATGTAAGAAACAATCAGTGTAGGTGGGTCACCCACGGTTGTTCCAGATGAAGTTGTTTCAACAGTAGCAATAACACGTGCAAGAATAGTTCCAGTTTCAGAATCAAAGATAACTTGGTTTGCAAAGTTTGCTGCGGTTACGGCTGTACCGTTGAAAGTTGGGTTCAACTTCAGGTAATGGCAACTCAAGTTTGTTGTAACTTGTCCACCAGATACAGGAGTGTTTTGTGAATAAATTGCAGAAGCAAACTCAGAGATTTGATTTTGTAGAATTGTTTGAGACTGTGTTAATTCACGGGCCTGAACAGCATAGCCTGGTTTGAACAGAATGCGATGGAAGTTTTTTCCGGGATCAAAATCATCGTAGTATGGATATGTGTCAAAATTTAGAGACATTTAATTAACCTTTTTTAGTATCTGTTGACCATCTGCTATCTTGTATTTCCAAGGGTGTACCGTTTTGTATTTAATGTATTTGTGACTTTAAAAATTAATGACATTTTACACTCCTTATATAGAGTATATAAGTAAAAAAGTCCCTCAATAGCCCAATACAAATCTTAACTGCTCAATACCGTCTTCACTTCTTTGAACACCTTGTCGGTTTTCAATATAAGAAATCAAACCTGAATATGGAATTATTGTTGGCTCGGTGACAGTAAACACCGTTCTTGAGCAACCTGAGGTTGCGCCGGTGATAGACTGACCAACAACAAAACTACCAAACGTATTTATTAGCTGTAATAGGTTGGTTGATGTGTTGAATGATAAAACTGTGCCAGAAAATAGTAAATTTGGTGGTGTGCTTGTATCATATTGGTTTACAATTTCATCAGATACAAAAGAACCTAGACCACCAGCACACAAAACTTGTGTTGCTAGATTGTAAACAGAGTTATTTGCAATTTGTGGACCATTTCCTGTAAGAATCAATGGATCGGTTAGCAAACCAACTTGACGATAAACAACACCATCAGTAGGAAGAACACCACCCTCATCGGCATTGAACTCAACAGAGAACATCAAATGATTGCATCCCAATTCTGAAATTGGATCGTAACCATGACCGCCAACTGGAGAAGTTGGTGCAATTGCAGTTGCTTGTGATGTGATTGGTGCCAAATATTTTTGATTAGATGATGTATAAGAAGTTATAACAACATTTGCTTGGGTATAGTTCTGACCTGCTTGTCCCTGTGGAACAACAATGTCTACAATTTGATTGTTAACAACTTGTGCTGGTGTAATTACACCGTTTGCACCTGTACCATCACCTACAACTTGAACTGTAATATATTGGTTGATTGGATCGTAACCAGAACCACCATTTGTAACGTTGATTACGTCAATACTACCTGCGCCAGCAGATGTTCCGTATGGTTGTGGTGTATTTGCACTGATGAATACTGGCATCCAAATTGAGTCCATGAATGACCTTTTTGCACCAGAGTCAATTGTATACATGTATTTCCACTTATACAAATCTTCATTTTGATAAATGTTGTTTGTGCCATATGAACCTGGTTCAAAGTATGGTTCATATGTGGAAGGACCACCATTGTTATTCCACAAGCATTTGAAAACTTGGTCATAACGGTTCTTCACATAATATTGGTATATTAACAAACCATTTTCATCTTTTTCTTGTAGATTCAATGTGTCGGAATATGCAGTATAGACTGTGTTTGCTGTCCAGTTGATTCTTTGGATAACAGGACTCAAGTTGTTTGAGCCGATATTTTTTATAGCAAACATGTTCTTGAATACTTTTTTCAGATAAGAAGTTGTTTGCTGCGGTGGGCTTGGAGTTTCAATACCATTTATAACTGGCCACGAATCTTCTTGACCCAAAAATGCATAAAGGGAACCAACAGAAATTGCTTGAGATAGTTGTGGTCCTTGTGGAATCACCGCAACAGGAATATAA
>Ga0208257_1000027_pt1 | contig 49925 bp, 16 predicted proteins | sample CryBogCBH10Sep07_FD_184610 | JGI IMG/M metagenome (GOLD analysis project Ga0208257, IMG submission 184610) | Freshwater microbial communities from Crystal Bog, Wisconsin, USA - CBH10Sep07 (SPAdes) | ecosystem: Environmental > Aquatic > Freshwater > Lake | place: Crystal Bog, Wisconsin, USA... | reverse complement strand
CTATGTTGGTTTCTCGACAAACAAGGGCGTAAAAACCAGGAAGTCTTCCTACACTCAGAAATGGAATGCACTCTATCCGGGCGTAAAATCTCTCAAGGACAGGGCAAAGCTTACAGGAGTTCCTCTCGACCTGATCGAGAAATGTTATAACAGAGGAATGGCCGCATGGAGAACAGGACACCGTCCTGGAGCAACGCAACAGCAATGGGGCTATGCACGAGTCAGTAGTCTCTTGTTAGGCGGTAAGACTGCACAAACAACAGATTCTGATTTAGTAAGAGAAGCTATTCAACGATCAGCCAAAGCAAAAAGATGGTATAAATCACTAATATAAATAGAATGGATCCTGTATTGCTTAAGAATTGTTCAATTTATTTTATGTTGCGTATTCTCAAGGAAGAAAAAGCCTTTGTTGATCCCGATACATTAGAAAGCTATCCGATCATTGATGAACATTTAAGAATGGTTTCAAAAAAATGCCTTATTGGCGACTCAATGTATCAATCTTATTTTGCAAACAATGATGCAAACAGAGCTCGTTTTATCCAAAATCCTATTATCCAACGTGCTATTAAAAAGTATCATGATAATTATATTGTAACTGCGGGACCTATGCCTCCTCCTCCCGAGTGGGAGGATATATCTCCGAATGCAACTCCTAACTTCATGAAGAATCTGAATAAGAGTCGTAAGAATCGTCATAATCGTAAGTCACGACGTAATCGTAAGACGCGTAGCAGTCGTAAGAATTAATTCTCCTCGAAGAGTTCCTGCTTCTCCTCCTCAAGACGCTTAACGAGGCGAGCCGTCGCCTTCTCCCACGTGTAGGATGTGACAGTCTCCTTAGCTTTCTTGCCCATGGATAGACGCTTATCTGTATCAAGAAGGAGCTCCTCAATTCCGAGACATACATCGTGCGGGTCGCAGGCGGATGCCTCACCACCAACCGGTGAGAAGACCGTCGGCAGATAATAACGGTTCTTGGCCTTTACAAGCACCGTGTTGTCCGTATTGCAGAACTCCTTGAAGCCACCAATATCAGGGACAACCTGCGGAACTCCGACACCCATCTGCTCAAACTGGCAGAGACCAAAGCCCTCACCATCGGCCGTGGAAATACCCACATCGGCCACGTTGTAGAACATATTGATGTCCTCATCCTTGAAGATCATATCCTGGGAAGAGATCATGAGACGATTCGCAAACATCTCCGTGGGAATGTTACGCATCTTGAGTTCACGCTGGAAGATCTCAAAGAGCCACCAGCCACCCTTCTCGCCCTTGTCGCAGACACACATGAGAAAGATCGGCTTCGTGGGATACTTGGCGATGAGCTCAACGAAGGCCATGATCAGCAGATCATAACGCTTACGCGGCTGGTTACGGTTCAGATTGAGAAGAACAAAGGCATCATTCGGGATACCGATCTGCTTACGCACAACTTCCTTGGGAATACTAAAATACTGCTTCGGGTCAAAGCCGTGCAGCATGATATCAATGGGACGAGTAATACCCTGATCCTTGAGGCACTTCTTCCAGTAATTCGTGAAGGTAAAGACCATGTCGGCATCACGATTCAGAACATCAAGATATGCCTGGAGCTGGCACGTATAAACCTGGTCGCAATAAACCCAGACCTTGAAGGTGCGAGGAATTCCCGACTTACGGATCTCCTCAAGAAACTTCGTCACGACTGACATGTCGTTATAGATCATCACAACATGCGGCTGCTTCTTACGAATAATATCAGGAAGGGCCGTGAAGCCGAATCCCTGCTGCTTATCCTTCTCCAGGGCCGCGGCGTCAATCACATCAACATTTGAAGGATAAGGACGGTAACCCGCAGGCACGTTGGGAAACTTCTGGAAACCAAAATGAGTCAGCTGGATCCACGGAAGTCTCGAAAGAATCTGGAGTGTGTGATGAGAAACCTTACTGTAGCCAGTAAACTGGTGACTGTGCGTCGACACCATTAGGAACTTCAGCTTCTTTGATGCATCGACAGGCTTCTGCAGCTGTGATTGCGATTGCGGCTGTGTCTGAGCCGTGACAAACATCGGTGTAGGTGCAGGAGTAGGTGCAGGAGTAAGTGCAGGAGTAAGTGCAGGAGTAGGTGCAGGAGTAGGTGCAGCAGGAGCAGCCACAGTATTTGACGCACCCGCAATGATTGACTCTAGGCTTTTTAGGTATGAAGGAAGCTGAGAATCCATCGCTATACTTTTCAAATGTCATTCGGCTTTAGACATCGTTGAGTCTAAAAAATGACCAACAAAAGGAGATATGGAACAACAAACAAAACGAAAGAAGGAAAGGATACCTGTGGCTCTGAGAGAGGCTGTTTGGATTCATCGTCAGGGCCGTATCTTTCAGGGAAAGTGTCTGACAACTTGGTGTCCAAATATCATAACAGTCTTTGAATTTCAATGCGGTCATGATATTCCAGAGTCAAAGGGCGGCCCTTTAACTCTCGAAAATTTATATCCGCTCTGTTCTCGTTGTAATCTTTCAATGGGCGATCGTTATACTTATAAAGAATGGTGTAATATCTCACCTCCCGCAATTCAACCAACACCTGTCAAAAAAACCTGTTGGTCTATCTTTACATGGAAATCAAAGCCCAAAAGTCCTACGAACCCCGTCACTCAAACGCCGCTTCCAAGAAATCCAGCGATTTAGTAGAGAACCACGATAATTCTCCATAATCTCCTTCTCCTTTATAAAATGACCGAGTAATGCCGAGGCCTCCTGCCAGTTTGAAACTGGCAAGAGTCCTAACTCCTCCTGTAACCAATTCGCATAGGAATCTGAGGGTCCCTGTTTTACATAAAGAGGAATGCAACCGCACTCAAGTGCCTCATACAGGCGGAATGTCTCAGGATTTAGACCAGGCGGGCAAGGCACAAAGAGACTATCTAGAAGTGTTGAAATGTATTCCTTTCTCTGAATTTTCTTATCGGAGTCCCAGGATTCAACCATGTAACATGTATAAGGTTGATTTATACCAAGAGGACTCAATAAGCTACGACGATCTTTCCAGTCAGTGCCAAAGAAACTCCAATTCTTCTCTCGAAACGGCAAACGAGGTGTCTTGTTCAAAGGATCATCTGAGCCTGCCTCTAAAGTCCAGTGATAACCAAGAGGAATTGTTAATACCTTTGACTTTACAGCACTAGGAATATCATCTCTGTTATACATACGAACGACACCTAGACATCCCTCAAGTTCATAGAAGTTAATAGCATCACCGACATATTCATCGCTCAAATGAAGAATATAAAACTTCAGACCCTTTGCATTCCATCTCTGAAAGATCATATGATACTCCTGTATCCATGGCCGCTGGACAATGACAATAGGCATATCAACAGGATCATCTGTCTCGGAAAATGTCTCCACGTGAAACGGTTGATCTTTACCTAAGAGTTCCTGGAGCCACTCGCGTTCATGAGCAGTTACTGAGTTAAACTTGTGCTTATCGAGAGCAAGAATTCTGCGTTTCGGTGTCAAAGGGACAGCTGAATTAAATCCCTGGAGTTCTGACCATACTACCAGGTTTTTCTCGACCAACCGCCAGAGTTCCGTATCGACGGCTGCAGCCCTCCAGGCCCCCAAGAGTTCTCGCACTTTTTCAAGGGATGGATCCATTGTGGGTAACGAAGAACGGCATAAGAATTCACTGTAGTAACGGAGTTTTTCTACTTTCTCAACATGGTTCCAGAATTTAGGATCCCACTCCTTGACATAGTTGAAGGCATCCATTTGCATATACTTAGGGGATTCAGGACTTCCGATGACATCCTCCTTAATTACAATTGTGGGCTTTGTTTCCTCTACCACCTTTTTATTCGAACGAGCATCTTCTAGTGTTGCCGCGATATCAATTCTCTGATCACTCATATACTTCTGAATCTCTTCGGCGGTAAAACGATCATCATTATTCCACAGATCGCTATCAAATCCATCAACACGACTAAAATCGTTAAACGCACTGTCTCTATACTTGGGATCATCATCCTGGTAGCATCCAGCAACGAGAGGATCCAAGAAATAGAGATTCATTTCGTCGACAGGGTTGCAGATCATGTGATCAGCACTTGTCCAGTATCCATTTGAGTCCATGAGTCTCTGAAGAATCTTCTGGGCTCCAGATCGCGAGAGAACATAGGCATAGGCACACCAGTGGAAATAGCGGTTCGGTGACTTCTGACCAAAGAACTGGTTGGGTGCAACGCGTGAGAAATACTGGTTGACCTTCTCCTTGGTTGTTTCAAACCCAGCTCTATTGGGTGGCAAAATGCCGCCGAGATAGACAACATCATAATCATCAGGCACATATCCCTTTGCCTCGTTCCATCGTTCCTGCCAATTCGGCTGTAGCTTTACATCATCCTCAAGAATGAGATAATTCTGGATCTCTGGTCTCTCAGTAAAGAGTTGCCACCAGAGAGACAAATGGCTTAGAGCACAACCCATAATGGCCTTCTTCCAGAAGAAATCGTGCGGCTTGAACATGCGAGCAATATTTGACGTCAAGGACATCTCGCGTCCATTCACAGCAGACATACGTTGAACACGGTCTTTGAGTTCAGGATTGTGTCCAAAGAGTTTCTCCATACGATCCGGTCTACGATCCAAGTTGATTACATAGGCATCATCAATGCCCTCCATGAAAGGCTTGTGAAGAGTAAATGCACCTCTGTGAACATAGAGAGCCTTACCACTCAGGAATGTCTTACGAAGACTGTGATCACAATAGATCTCATCCATAGAAAACCGAGAAACACCCATGCGTGAAGAAAGAATACTCAGAATACTCTGATCGTGACGGTGACCAAAAGGCTTTCCATCACGGACACCAGACCACTTCGGACCCGCAATGACATCTCGTCTCTTGGCCCATTCATAGGCCTCAGCAAAGAGACGTGTAGCCTTATTATCTCCACCTGTAAAGGCAATGCAGCCAGCCCACAGTTGCTGTTCCTTCTTTTCCTTCTCTGTTACTTGCAGGGCCTGACAGAATGTCTCGTGGCACCACTGGTAATTCTGTTGTCTAGGATCCTCTAGCAAACAGATGCCCTGGTTCTCAACTTCCTTGAGCCATGTCTTGGGCCATCTACAGAGGAATACGCCAGAATCCATATAGAGAATAGGACGCCCCTCAATATCTGAACGTGAGGCGACGGAATTCAGAATCCAGAGTTTCCAGGCAAAATGTTCAGCAGCCCAGAAATCAGGAAATCCAACAGGAGTTTCTGTAGGAAGTTTCATAAAGCTCGCAAAGCTGAAGGTTTCTTTCATAGTTGCCTCGGCTTCGACAGGAATATCGGCCCCCAACCAGACATTTACTTCAAGGCCAGGAACTGCTTCTCTCTGAGCCTTCAGTCCTGAAAGCTGCTGATGGAGACTGGGTAGAAAGCGTGTGGTTGCCATGGTGAGAACAAGAGGTGAACCTGAGCTTTTGGGTTTAACAGAGGCCACCGCTGTTGCTGCACCTAGAAACCGAGGAATGGAGTTCTGTGTTAGCTGCCGTTCAGGAAGAGCCACTCTTAACATCATTAGAGAAATCTGTGAGAATGTGCGACGAACAATATCACGCTTATACTCGTCGATAGGAGGAACTGAACGCATAGCCTCATACAGTTCAGGATTTTCATCAATGCGTTTTACCGCCTCAATGAGCTCCTCAGGAGTTGTAAACTTCCGTGCATCAATGAGACCCTTTGTATCAAAGTCACGTTCTACCTTCGGATCACCCCAGTAAATCGGAATACATCCAGCCGCCTTTGCATGGAGAAGCTTCTCGGTTGTGTAGCCCTGTGACGATGAATTCTCGTAGGCCAAGCAGAATTTATATTTCTTGAGGAAGTTATGTTTCTTGAGTTCACCGCCGCCACCACCGAGGCCCGCAAAAATCTCATCACCGATATTATTAAAGAGACGACCTGCTGAATCAACCTTCTTATACTGACTGAGCCACTGGAATGCATTATTCCTCACAGGATTACAAGGGTTTGTAACAACAAAGGCACAGAAGCGATTGCGATCAGATGACAGGGGCGGAACAGTCAAGCAATCGGCGAGAGGTAGAGGCTTAGGATTCTTGATCTTCTCAACGTCGCAATTAAACCAATCGATCTCAAGCATCCAGAGAGGAAGGCGAATATACTTCTCATCAACGAAATCCGCATGAGGGAACCCGAGATTTAAGAAGATATTGGGTTGATTGATCGGTAGTGTATTCTCGCCTGTGAAATGGACTTTCTGCACAGAGGCAAAGCGTTCCTGTTTCCAATCAGATCCAAAAGGGCCAAACATCAGGAAACTAGGAGTCTTGTCTGAAGGAAACGTATCAAGAGAATAGCCCTCAATAGGAACAGGGTTTGGTAGACTTTTCATGGCTTCCTCCAACATGAGGGTAAACATGTTGTAGGCAGGATTGAAGTCATCCCACATATCAGTAAAAAGAATACGGACAGCTTCCTGTTCCTTAGTTGTAGGCACAGGTGCAGCTACCGCTGCAGGAACTTCTGCTGTAGGCAAAGGCACAGCTACCGCTGCAGGCACACCAGACACACCATCCAACCGCAGCTTCCATCCTGCTTGAACTCTTGAAGAGATAGGACTGTAGGTATCCAAAAGTTTCTGTTGTATTGTCATATAAGATGTCTGTGAGAACATACCCTTTGCACCCACAAGATCATCTTGTAGCCGCACAAGAGAAGCCGCCGATTCAAGAATACTATTATCTTCATAATAATAACCCTCATAGCCAGTTCCTGCAGAAAGTTCCTTTAGAAGCTGCGAATTATGAACCAACGGAATTCCTGACCATAAAGCATCAAGTAAGAAAGGACGTATTCTTCTGAAACGCATATGAGAAAGAACACAACTCATCGGATCCATCGTCCAATCCGCAATCCTCTGGCGACCCTGGAACTCTCCACTCAAATCAGTCGTCATCACATGAGAAAGAACATTCTCCTTAAAGAACTTTGAATTCTCAATCTGCTGAATATTATGAATCTTATACTTGTTAAAGAAGAACTTTCCCTGTCTCTTGGCCTCATAGAGAGTCACGATAGGAATCGTGCAACTGCTTGTTGCAGTATTGTTTGTCTCGCAAATATGAACAGACCAAGGCAGAACCTTCTGCTGTTGCTGTGTGTGGTTCACGGTATTTTGAATCCATGTAATATGACCTGCTTCCTTACGATAGACTTCTACAATGGAAGGACTCCAAACAAAGGGCACAGATAAGACAGGGGCACGTGTCAGTGTCTCAAGATACTGATATTCATCTGCTGTAACCTCCTCATCGAGGCACCAGACAGCAGAAATACCCTCTGTGTCTCTCCGTGTCATGCTCACAGGAAAAATGGTATTCTCAATATCTCCAAGGAGCAAGGGCTTACGAACAACCCAGACACAATTCTTTGAAATTCTCTTTCGGACCTCAGCAGAAGCAAGGGTCTGAGCAACTTCCAAGACCAAATCAAAGATCGGCTCTTTGATATCATCCACACAGACCGTTGTAAATAGATTCTTTAGTGTTTGGAGATCATCCCACCACGTCGCAGAACCCGTGAGATTAATAAGCGTTACATCATGCCCCATGCGTTTTAAGGTTTCCGCAATGGAGATCACCGTGGAGGCTCCACCTCCACTAAAAATCGAAAACTGAAAGTGGGTGGTTATACCAATCCTCATTCTCTTTTCTTGAAATATTCACACATCATCTCTTTAGCCGCGAAGAAGATCACTCCATCCCTTCTGAATTTCAGGATTGTAAGGGGAGTGCTTCCAGGCCAGAGCTCGTGCATGTGACCGATAGGTCTCTAAACGTTCATTGTGACGTGCCGATACCTCATCATACAAATGTCCTAATTCATCGAGATCAGATCCCTTGTAGCAATATCCATAGGGTGACCACGACTGGGCATTATGAATAACAGGAAAAGAGCACCACAGAAGTTCAAATAACATATAATTATATTCATTGTTCCATTGATGAAGCAAGAACGTCGCAGAAGGATATTGTGCCGTGATAGAAATAATATCGGAGCGTCCGAGTAACTTAATCTTTCCAGCCTTGTGGAGTTCAAGAGTCGGTAGAATGGTCTCCTTGAAGAAAGGAGTCATGTTCAGCCTTTCACCGTTAAAGACATGAATCTCTCCATTCCAATCGGGATGCTTACGAAACCAACGTTCCATTGCCATGATCGGGACTAAACTAGACTTCTGAAAACTGATATTGGGCTCCATAATAATGATACGTTCAGGCTCATCCTCTCGCCTAGGACGCCACTGTATACGACGCCGCCCATCATCCGTAATCATACAAGGATCCCAGACATAAGGAGCAACCTTCTGTCGGTCACCACCAGGATCTACGTGATTCAGAGAAGCAGCATACTCGGAATGTTGAGCATAGTGAGGAGACACCCAAATTTCCTGCATTTCGCCGACCACGTGATGACTAAAATGCATTCCAGGATAAAAGACAGGAGTTTCAATATCAATGTTCAGAATGTTGCCCAAATATAACTTACAGATACGAGCACCGGTCATTTTGAGAAAGCGTCGGAGTGAAGCATCCAGACTCATACCAATTTCAATGTAGGCCTTAATTGGTATAGGCTGCTTCACAAGATCTTCTGCCGTGATCACACGACAATGTTTGATTACATCTGGCACGCCATCCATATTCTTGGGCTTTGTATTCACAAGCAAGAGAGGCGTCCATCCCATCGCATCAAACATCCGATATAACAAAAAAACGTTCTGAAAGAGGCCGTTAGAAAACATATTTTCTGTCGTGATGGTTGCCGTTGCAAGAAGAACAAGTGGTCTTTCAATAAGAGGTTTTACATCTAACATACCTTTGAACGGAGGCTTACCCGTTGTTGGTTCATATCCCAGCCGTGTCATGCCAGGAAGAAGAAACCCATGTGGATCCATGTTCTATTGAACACGTCCAATCCCTAGAGTAAAGTTATCCGCAGCAGGTTTAGAGCGGCCGAAAGCCATGTCAAACTTTTCAACAAACGAATTGTTTCTCCGAAGCGATCGAATCGCCTTCGGAAAGATTCCGCCAGAGGTGGCACAATCACAAGAAAGAACTATTATATTGCCTGACCTGGCAGGACAAAGGCTTTTCTTGGGTTTATCATCCATTATATCGACAAATACACAAGGCACTCTCGATAGCATTTATCCCGAAAATGCCAGTTTTACCTTTGATTTACTAAAGAATAATCTAGGTATCGGTGTTAGTTCTCCACAGTATGCTCTTGATATTAAAACAACAACGGGCCTAAGACTCACAGGTGGAACTCTGAATGCGAACGCTTATGGACTCGTAAGTATCCAGACACAAGCATTAATTAGCACTTTACCGACTTCAGTTTACGCTCCCGGCACAATACCCCTTAATGCTTTAACATCATCTGGATCAGGTATTTTACCAGGTATTAGTGTTCCTACAAGTGCCTTGTTTGGAACATTTAACTCAAAACTATTTGCCCCATCAACAATACCTCTTATTGCACTTCAAAGCACAGGTGTTATCTTTGCCACACAATTTGTGGGTGATGGTGGCTCTCTTTCAAATCTACAGCTATCAAGTTTAAATACATTTGGCCTTGAAAAGACATTCTTGCCTAATACAATTGCGTTAAGCACAATTGCTTCTACAGGTCAGATTTGGATAAAAAATATAGATGGAGCAATCTATGTTCCAACTCTTAGCACAGCAACTATATTTACAAATTATCTATATCCGCAGACTGTTAGCACCTCAGATATAGTAACACAGACACTTGAAGCATCAAGTTTTACAACTGCAACCTTTGTTGCATCATCTATATCAACATTGATGATAGCTACAGGAAATTTAACAGCGTCAAAAATCTATGGCGATGGATATTTTATAACAGCATTAAATCCCGCTAATTTGATTACAACAATTCCTTCTGAAAAATTCGGATACAGAACTATTTCTTTTGATGTTCTAAATCCTTATGGAGATTTCAAGGTTCTAGCTGGATCTGTTACACTGAAAGCACCGACAACTGCGTCAAATGTTGATATTCAAGGAGTCCTTTCTGTAAGCAATATCGCAAGTTTTTCTTCAATGGTCTATGCTTCCTCCTTTCAGGGCGACGGTTGGAATCTTTCAAATCTAAATGTGACATCGACTGTTCAAGGCCTTGGATCTTCAGGATATATATCATCAGCACAACTATTATCAACTGCATCAGGAATCTATAATTTTGTAAATACGTATATTAATCCTGAAGAGCTTACCTCTACTGTTGTAGGCTTGGGATCTCTAACGTTTATTTCATCACTTGAACTCGATGCCAAATTGAATTCAACACTTCTAGGTCTTGGGTCAGCAAATTATGTATCAACAGCATCTCTTGTATCAACAACTACCTCTATTATAGTAAATGGTGGTGCTAGTGCAAAGGCTTTCACATCGACAGTTGAAGGTCTAGGATCCGCAGGATATGTATCAACAGCATCTCTTGTATCAACAACAGCATTTTTACTAGCAAATGGTGGCGGAATAACTCTTACATCCACAGTTGCAGGTCTAGGATCATCAGGATATATATCAACACCAGGAAATGTTATTTATAGTGATGCGTGGATTCAAGCGAATTTAATTAATCCTCCTACTTTATTTTCATTCGGAACTCCTGTGTCGAAAAGTTCTCAGATTTTTATTCCGTGGACGTATCCTACACAAATAAATGTAGGATTCCAGAGTTCTTGGTTGCCTGTTATTAATGTTTTTAATTCGATTCTTTCAACAAATGTAATAGCGATTAATCCTTCTACAATTATCAGCACTCTATCCAGTGGATACGTAAACTATCACAATAGTTCCAACTATATAACAGGCATTGTCTTGGCAAAAATAAAAGGAACATCAGGTATTCAAAATATTACCTTTCCTCAAGACGGATTACAACGTTCTGCATTTGTATATTATGAGCCTTCTCTGTCGAGTATATCTACATCTGGTCAGCTTACAGCCTGGTATGCAAATTATAATCTAGGTTCAAATGTTGCATCGACTATTTTTGGCGTATTTCTTGCTCCAGGTGCACCCTCTGCTCCTCAGAAGCTACAAAGCACATCTATAACCTCAAATTCTCTCAGCTTTTATTTTAGCACTCCTCAGTTTGTGGACGTGAATGATCCAACATCCATCGCAACGATTACAGAATATGATCTTTCATTCAATTCAGTTCCTATTCCTGGAATTCGGTATGGGTCACCACAATATAACGCTCAAGCACCCGTTATAACAGCACCGTTTAGCTACGTGGGAAGTCCAGACGCTACAGCAGGCCAGGTCATTCAATATCCCGCAATAAATCTATTTCCAGATTCTACCTATAATTTCTACGTAAAAGCCAAGAATTCAGGAGGTTTGTTTGGACCTCAAGCATCTACATTGGGAATTAGCACATCGTATCTGACTCCTACAGTTGTAACAGGACCGACATTTTCAAGTCGCTACTATGGTGGCACCGTAAAACGCGTCGCTGATAATGCTGCAATCACTACACTTCTAAATACAAATACCGATTGGACCAGTGCTAACTTTATCGTTCCTGTTCAAACAGTAGCAGCTAGAGGCTCACAGGGTATCGGCATCATCGCAATTAGCACATTCTTTACAACTCCCTCAACTATAATAGGACCTACTGTCTTTACCAATGGATTTCCTGCATCTATACCTCTATCCCTCACGCAAAGTAGCATGACAGTAAGCACAACAAATGTGTATGATAATTTCGCTGCATCTATAGCTGCCTATCAGGGATTTTATCTGAATACCTCAAACAACGTCACCATCAAGTCAGGCATCTTTCAGCCCAATTCAACAATTTATACTTTTAAGACAGTGAGTTATCAAAGCACACTCGGAGCTGTGACGAGCAACCAGACACAGCAGACATTTTATTATGATACACCACAAGGGACAGCAACAGTTACTGACCTCACTTTTAATTATGTCACATCACCAGCACCCACAAATACATATGTATCAGGTGTGCGTGTTATCTCAGGAACTCCTCAATTTAGCACAATTACAGGAACTTTTAATCTGGGTCAATGGTTTTATATTTCACCTCTTGTTACGTTATCCAATATAATAGGCCCCACAATTACTTCCATTACAAATACAGATACAACAAATATTATTTCTGGACTTTCAAATGGACAGTTTCTACCTGCGACGCGTGTTGTCTTTTCAAATGCACTCACAGCCAATTCTCTCGCAACAACCTTTGCCTCATCTATTGGAATGACAGCAGTATGTTCGAATGTGGCAACGACATCTGCACTACTTGCCGCAGCGAATATATCTTCGATTGTTGATGGACCCTCTGTAACTCTGATTGGAACCACTCTGCCCGCGGCTCTACAAACTCTGAATAGTGGTGTTCCTGCATCAGGCTGTAGAATCTGGTCGTTTTCCAGTTTCGACACAACCAATGTCTATGTTCCACCTTATATTTTTGGATGCAACGGAACAAACTACTCCTATACAAATTATCTCTATGATACAGCTACCTTTCATAGTTATTCTCTCGTTGATGCTGCTGCACCCTTTCCGCTTGTAAAAGAACTCCAGGTAGCAAACGGATATCATGTGACGAAAGGAACACGCAAAGACTGTTATATCAACTACACAAATATGAAATATAATGCAACCTCTGTAAATAATGTTGATTATACTACAATCACAACATCAGGTATTCGCTTTGCGAGCTTTGCATGGAAAACAGCCTCTTCAGGAACAAACTATTCAGCTCTCACCTTTATACTCAATTATTCATCTGCAAGTTCAAGCCCTCTATCACTCAGTAACAATCTTGTTATCTTTACTGGAACACCTGACAAACTCTATGTTTTCTATAAAATCGAGGATCAAGCCTCCATTTTGCCGACAAATGGAACTTCAGCAACTTCTGTTTGGTTAGACGCAAACGGCACATTAGGAACAGCAGCCTCCGCCTTAACCTATTATGTTGACTCGACAGGAAACTACACGCAGATACGTGGAGGTGTCACTTCCGGTGCGACATCAAATGCGACCAGTTTTACGTTTCCTAATGTGTTTATACCTTCTTTTGCGACGATCGGCAAAGATGTTAGAATTCTTTGTAGAATTGGTGTTCCTATGAATTATAATTTCGCCTTTACAACAATTTCCGCCACATTATCATAGATTTTATTAGTAGAACACGATAGATGGCGACAACCACGCAGCAACTTACGTTGCTTTATAAAAAAAACTTTGGTGTCGCGGACACTAAAGATACAAACACAGTATCTCAAGAAGGTATTTCATCAAGACCGAGGATTATACCTTCATTACAGGTTCTTCAACAAGCGATACCTGTAAATGTGCCATCTGATTTTGTAAAAGACAATAGCTTTTCAGCCCTAAAAGGCCAGAGGTATACAAGTGCTAGCTATCCCTACATTGTCTACTACAGTAGTATTGCCTTAACACATATAAACTTATATGAATCTTATTGGTTTACCGATGCAACAACAGCTCATCCCGAATTAAATATTTTGACAACTGCAATTCCTACAACGTATGGTTCTGGATTGTATGCAACAGTTGTCTATGATTCTGGAGGAAATCCATTGGGAGCAAATGGAACATATCCATGGGCCTTTGATACAGAAGGTGGCATTCTTAAATTCTTTAATTACTTGACCGCTGGAAATGCTCCTCCTACCATCACATTTTATCGTTATGAGGGAAGCTTTGGAGTTCCAACAACCTTTGCTCAACTCTTCACTAGCACACTCCAAGCTAGCACACTCCAGCTTATTGATTTAACCACAAATATTCCTGGAAATGTAACTCTATCAAATGGAAATATATATGTAAATGGAACAATTCTTGCTGGTGGAGGCATACCAAGCACAACTATAGGCCTTGGATCTCTTGGATATATTTCTTCTCTACAGCTTACCTCTACGGTCATAGGTCTAGGATCATCAGGTTATGTATCTACTGCTTCACTTATATCAACAACCGCCTATCTTTTGAGTAATGCTGGAGGAACAACACTCACATCTACACTTGTTGGTCTAGGCACTGCTGGTTATATCTCATCGACACAACTGACATCAACCACAACAGGAATCTACACATATATTTCTTCCTTTATTGATCCCACGGAGTTGACCTCGACGGTTGTGGGCCTCGGAACCACAGGCTATGTAAGCACGATGGGTCTACTATCAACTGCTTCTGGCCTTGCTTCCTATATTACCACCTTTATTGATCCTGTAGAGCTAGCCTCCACAGTCGCAGGCCTCGGATCTGCAAGCTTCATATCATCTCTTCAGCTTCAATTAAATATTACTTCAACTGTTGCAGGTCTAGGTTCCGCAGGATATGTCAGCACAGCATCATTGGTCTCGACTGTCCAGAATCTCCAGTATGGTTATCAGACAGCAGGATTTATCTCAGCACCTAATTTGCTAGGTCATGTATCTACATCAACACTCAATCTGTCCTTAACATCAACTGTTGCAGGTCTAGGTTCTGCAGGATATGTCAGCACCGCGTCACTGGTCTCGACAACCGCTTATCTTCTAAACAATGCAGGTGGTGTATCTCTTCAGTCAACGTTGGCAGGTCTTGGAACATATGGTTATGTAAGCACTGCTTCGCTCGTGTCCACAACACTTGGACTACAAATGTCTGGATTTATTTCAACACCTAATCTTGCAGGCCATGTCTCTACATCATTCCTAAACACAGTATTGATATCAACATCACAATCTTTGAATGTCAGTTTCTCAACGTTTTCAACTCTGATTGGTCTAAGCACTTCTATTTCTTCATTTACCTTTCAAAGTCTATATGGAACTCAAGGATTTATTTCCTCACTCACAGTGAATTCCTTATTTCTGGGTTCAAACTCTGGTTTCCTGGACATGGGCGATGTTGTCGCAGCATCTCTATCAACAGTTCTAATCAACACAAACTCTGTGTATGCAAACAATACATATTTAGGAGCAGGATCAACTCCGTTCACAGCTATTCAGTTCTATGGTCTATTTGGTCAGTATAACAATACAGTTCTAGCAGAAGTCTCCACAGGTATAGGAACACAGGAACTTCTTCTCTTTAAGGGTTCCTCGGCCTCGGATCGAATCCGTCTTCAAACGACAGGCAGCATTGTATTCGAGCCAGGATCTTCTGCCAGACTCTGGGCGTCCTCTATCACAAGCAATGCAGTTCCCGCGATGGTAATCGATATCAATTCCAACGTTGGTATTAAAACAGGGACAACAGCAGGTATTGCCTTGGATGTTGCTGGTCTCGGACGTTTCCAGCAACTCTCAACACAAAATATCCAAGTCTCAACCATCAATGGTCAGAGTTTTGGTGCCCCTATTAATTCTTCTATTATAGGCCTTGGCTCAGCAGGATATGTCAGCACCGCGTCGCTCGTGTCGACAACAGCCTATCTTTTGAATAACGCAGGTGGTGTATCTCTTCAATCAACATTGGCGGGTCTTGGAACATATGGCTATGTCAGCACAGCCTCGCTTGTATCAACAACACTGGGCCTTCAGACTTCTGGATTCCTGTCGACAGCTACAATTGTCTCAACAACACTTGGTCTACAAATGTCAGGATTTATCTCAACAGCCAATCTTACAGGTCTTGTATCCACAACTCTTTTAAATACATCTCTCACATCGACGGTTCAGGGTCTTGGCTCGGCCTATGTTTCAACAGCTTCACTCGTCTCAACAACAGCAGGAGTTCAAATAGGATACCAGACAGCAGGGTTTCTATCAACACAAACACTACAGTCGACCGTCCAGGGTTTAGGACAGATCTACACGAGCACCGCATCACTGTTTTCAACCACAACAGGAATCTACACCTATATTTCCTCCTCTATTGATCCAACTGAGTTGACCTCAACCGTCATAGGTCTCGGAACCACAGGCTACGTCAGCACAATGGGTCTTCTCTCAACTGCTTCTGGCCTTGCCTCCTATATTACAACCTTTATCGATCCTGTAGAGCTAGCCTCCACAGTCGCAGGTCTGGGATCAGCGAGTTTTATCTCTTCATTACAGCTCCAACTAAATATCACCTCGACTGTCGCAGGTCTAGGTTCCGCAGGATATGTCAGCACCACTTCGCTCGTGTCGACCGTTCAAAACCTTCAGTATGGCTACCAGACAGCAGGATTTATCTCAGCACCTAATTTACTAGGCCACGTGTCTACATCAACTCTCAATGTATCACTAACCTCAACAGTCGCAGGTCTAGGTTCCGCAGGATATATCAGCACCACATCATTAGTGTCAACAGTCCAGGGTCTTCAAACAGGATACCAGACTGCTGGTTTCTTATCAACAGCGACTCTGCAGTCAACAGTTGCAGGTCTAGGACAAAACTACGTGAGCACAGCGTCATTGGTGTCAACAACCGCCTATCTTCTGAGCAACGCAGGCGGTGCATCTCTTCAGTCAACGTTGGTAGGCCTCGGAACTTATGGATATGTATCAACCACATCTCTGACATCTACAGTTGCAGGCCTGGGACAGAATTATCTCAGTGTAGCACAATACAAACAAGGGTTTTCCTCTTTCTCAACTGCAATTTCATTAAACTTCTATTCACTCAGTGTTCAAATCTCGACCTTTGTGGCCTCAAATGGATATGTATCCTCTCTTTCAGTTGATCAGCTGATTTTTGGTGATGGAAATGGATGGGCCGATTTTGGTCCCATTCGTGCCACTGCACTCAGCACACTTCAGACAAACACAGGAATTCTCTACACGAACAATCTTCTCTTGGGATACCAATCATCTCCAAATACAGCTCTTCAGTTCTATGGTCTCTTTGGAAACTACAATAATACTGTTATTGCGGAACAGTCGACAGGCTCAGGAATTCAGGAACTTCTTCTGTTTAAGGGATCCTCCTCCTCAGACCGAATCCGCCTACAGACAACAGGAGCAATCGTCTTTGAGACCTCTATTCTATCTACACTCTACTCGACAAACAATATTGCAGTCTCAATACCAACAATGATCCTCCAGAGTAACTTAGTAGGTATAGGCACGAGTTCACCTCAAGCACTTCTGGATGTTGCTGGTATAGCACGTATTCAGACTGTCTCAACACAGAATCTACAAGTCTCAACCATCAATGGTCAGAGTTTTGGTGCCCCTATTAATTCAACAGTTATCGGCCTCGGATCTGCTGGTTATGTGTCAACAGCTTCTCTCGTGTCAACAACCGCCTATCTTCTAAGTAACGCAGGTGGTGCAACGTTAACCTCAACAATAATAGGCCTTGGAACACTTGGCTACGTCAGCACAGCCTCGCTTGTATCAACAACACAGGGAATTCAAACAGGATACCAGACTGCTGGATTTCTCTCAACAGCGACTTTACAATCAACCGTCCAGGGTCTAGGTTCCTCAGGATATGTAAGCACAGCTTCTCTTATTTCAACAGTCCAGGGTCTTCAAATAGGATACCAGACTGCTGGTTTCTTATCTACACAAACACTGCAGTCAACAGTTGCAGGTTTAGGACAGATATACGTGAGCACAGCATCACTGATCTCAACAACAGCAGGAGTTCAAACAGGATACCAGACTGCTGGTTTCTTATCAACAGCAACTTTACAGTCGACAGTCCAGGGTCTAGGTTCCTCAGGATATGTTAGCACAGCATCACTGTTTTCAACAACCCAAGGCCTTCAAACAGGATATCAGACAGCAGGATTTCTATCAACACAAACACTACAGTCGACCGTCCAGGGTCTAGGGCAGATCTACGTGAGCACCGCATCACTCTTTTCAACCACAACAGGAATCTATACCTATATTTCCTCCTTTATTGATCCAACAGAACTCACATCGACAGTTATAGGTCTCGGAACCACAGGCTATGTGAGCACCATGGGTCTTTTGTCGACAGCATCTGGTCTTGCCTCCTATATCACAACCTTCATTGATCCTGTAGAGCTAGCCTCCACAGTGGCAGGCCTGGGATCTGCAAGTTTTATCTCTTCATTACAGCTCCAACTAAATATCACTTCAACTGTTACAGGTCTAGGTTCTGCAGGGTATATCAGCACCGCTTCACTTGTATCAACCGTTCAAAACCTTCAGTATGGTTATCAGACAGCAGGATTTCTCTCAGCACCTAATTTACTAGGCCATGTATCTACATCAACTCTCAATGTATCACTAGCATCAACAGTTGCAGGCCTAGGTTCTGCAGGATATATTAGCACCGCTTCGCTCGTGTCAACCGTTCAAAACCTTCAATATGGTTACCAGACAGCAGGATTTATTTCCTCTGCAAATCTTGCAGGCATTGTATCTACATCGTCACTGAATCTAAGTCTGACCTCGACTGTTGCAGGTCTAGGGCAGATCTACATATCATCAGGTGCTGCTATTACACAAACAAACTTGGCTTCTACAGTAACAGGACTAGGATCTTCTGGATATGTATCGACTGCATCACTTGTATCAACAACTGCAGGCATTCAAACAATCGTCGGTGCTAATATATCAACAGTTTCAACATCCTACTCGCAAGTCTTTGGAACATCGTCATTAATTGCGAATTTCGTAAATTCAAGACAAGGCTATATCTCATCTTTGATGGTAGACGTTCTCTCATTTGGATCAACAAGTGCCTTCCTTGAAATGGGAGATATTGTTGCGATTAGTCTCAGCACAACACAAGTGACTACAAATATATTAGTTGCTAACCAAATATCAACCTCTTCAATCATTGGATATCCCACAATAAGTAACTTGGTCTCAACTGTCGCAGGTCTAGGACAGAACTATATTTCTTCTGGTGGTGCCATAACACAAACGAATCTTACTTCAACTGTAATTGGCCTTGGCACTCTAGGATATATTAGCAGCACAAGTCTACAATCTACAGTTATAGGTCTAGGCCTCACATATGTTAGCACTGCATCATTGATATCAACAACACAGGGACTTCAAACAGGATATCAGACTGCTGGGTTTCTATCAACACAAACTCTACAGTCCACCGTTGCAGGCTTAGGACAAAACTATATCAGCACCACTTCGCTCGTGTCAACCGTTCAAAATCTTCAGTATGGTTATCAGACAGCAGGATTTATCTCAGCACCTAATCTTTTAGGTCATGTCTCTACATCAACACTTAATACCTCTCTAGCATCAACAGTTATAGGTCTAGGCCTGATATATGTTAGCACTGCATCATTGATATCAACAACACAGGGACTCCAAACAGGATATCAGACTGCTGGGTTTCTATCAACAGCCACTTTACAGTCAACAGTCCAGGGTCTAGGTTCCTCAGGATATGTCAGCACAGCATCACTCATTTCAACATTTACTGGAATTGGTCTCACCTATGTATCAAGTTCAACACTAACAACCTCTTTAGTGTCAACAACACAGGGACTCCAAACAGGATATCAGACTGCTGGGTTTCTATCAACGACGACTTTACAGTCAACAGTCCAGGGTCTAGGTTCTGCAGGATATGTCAGCACAGCATCACTCATTTCAACATTTACTGGAATTGGTCTCACATATGTATCAAGCTCAACACTAATGATCTCTTTAGTGTCAACAACACAGGGACTTCAAACAGGATACCAGACAGCTGGTTTCTTGTCTACAGCGACTTTACAGTCAACAGTCCAGGGTCTAGGTTCCGCAGGATATGTCAGCACAGCATCACTCATCTCAACATTTACTGGAATTGGTCTCACCTATGTATCAAGCTCAACACTAACGACCTCTTTAGTATCAACAACCCAAGGTCTTCAAACAGGATATCAGACTGCTGGGTTTCTATCAACAGCGACTTTACAGTCAACAGTCCAGGGTCTAGGTTCCGCAGGATATGTCAGCACAGCATCACTCATCTCAACATTTACTGGTATTGGCCTCACCTATGTATCAACCTCAACACTAACTACCTCTTTAGTGTCAACAACACAGGGACTTCAAACAGGATACCAGACAGCTGGTTTCTTGTCTACAGCGACTCTCCAATCAAGCGTCCAGGGTCTAGGTTCCGCAGGATATGTGAGCACCGCTTCACTGTTTTCAACCACAACAGGAATCTACACCTATATCTCCTCTTTTATTGATCCCACTGAGTTGACCTCAACTGTGATAGGTCTCGGAACTACAGGCTACGTCAGCACCATGGGTCTTCTTTCAACTGCCTCTGGCCTCGCCTCCTATATCACAACCTTCATTGATCCTGTAGAGCTAGCCTCCACAGTGGCAGGTCTAGGATCAGCGAGTTTCATATCATCTCTACAACTTCAACTAAATATCACCTCGACTGTTGCAGGTCTGGGTTCTGCAGGATATGTCAGCACAGCATCACTAACATCAACAGTCCAGAATCTCCAGTATGGCTATCAAACAGCAGGATTTATTTCAGCAGCTAACTTACTGGGTCATGTCTCTACATCAACACTCAATCTGTCACTGACATCAACAGTGATAGGTCTAGGTTCTGCAGGATATGTCAGCACAGCATCACTAACATCAACAGTCCAGAATCTCCAGTATGGTTATCAAACAGCAGGATTTATTTCAGCAGCTAACTTGATAGGTGTTGTATCAACATCAACACTCAATCTGTCACTGACATCAACTGTGGCAGGTCTAGGTTCTGCAGGCTATGTATCAACTTCGCAGCTCGTGAGCACAACCCAAAGCATAAACATTGCATTTTCAACCTTCTCAACACTTCTGGGTCTCAGCACTTCGATCTCATCGCTGACAACACAGTATCTCTATGGCACTCAAGCCTTTATTTCCTCACTCACAGTGAATTCGTTGTTCCTAGGATCCAACTCTGGTTTCCTCGATTTAGGTGATATCGTTGCAACATCCGTCAGCACAACACAAATTAATACAACAATTTTGTATGCCTCATCAATCTGGGCATCTCAAGTGAGTGGTGCAACAACCATTCTGAATTTAGTGTCAACCACTGCTGGCCTCCAGTATAGTTATCAAACCGCAGGATTCATTTCAGCACCTAACTTGATAGGTATTGTCTCTACATCAACACTCAATCTGTCATTGACCTCAACTGTGATAGGCTTAGGTTCTGCGGGCTATGTATCAACCGCTTCTCTTATCTCAACAACCGCCTATCTTCTGAGTAACGCAGGTGGTGCAACGTTAACATCAACAACAATAGGCCTCGGAACACTTGGCTATGTGTCAACCGCTTCACTTATCTCAACAACTGCGGGTCTCACCTATAATTACCAGACTGCTGGATTTCTCTCAACACAAACACTACAATCTACAGTTGCGGGTCTAGGATCTGCAAACTACGTGTCAACTGCTTCTCTTGTCTCAACCACAGCCTATCTGCTAAGCAATGCAGGCGGAACTACTCTCACCTCGACGACAATTGGTCTTGGAACTCTCGGATATGTCTCAAGCACACAACTCCAGTCAACAGTGACAGGACTTGGTTCCTCAGGCTATATCTCGAGTTTTTCGACCTTTTCAACACTTCTAGGTCTCAGCACCTCCATTTCAACACTCACAACACAGTATTTCACAGGCACTCAAGCTTTTATCTCCTCACTTGTTGTTAACTCACTTTCTCTTGGATCAAACTCAGCATTTATTGACATGGGTGATGTTATTGCGACCTCTCTGAGCACAACACAACTTAATGCAACAGTAATCTATGCATCCTCAATTCAGGCATTCCAAATCAGTGGTGCAACAACAACTGTAAATCTTGTATCAACAACTGCGGGTCTCCAATACAGCTACCAGACAGCTGGGTTTCTATCAACTGCTTCTCTAATCTCAACAACAGTGAGTCTACAGACTTCTGGATTCATTTCAGCAGCGAACTTGCTAGGTATTGTATCAACTTCCACACTCAACCTTTCATTGACCTCAACTGTTGCTGGTCTTGGATCTGCAGGTTATGTGTCAACCGCTTCGCTCGTATCAACAACAGCCTATCTTCTAAGTAACGCAGGTGGTGCTACATTGGGATCAACAATAATAGGCCTCGGAACACTTGGCTATGTGTCAACCGCCTCGCTTATCTCAACAACTGCGGGTCTCACCTACAATTATCAGACAGCTGGATTTTTATCCACTACGACACTCCAGTCAACAGTCGCGGGCCTAGGCATAGCAGGTTACATTTCTTCTACACAGCTCACATCAACTACAACAGGAATCTACACCTATATTTCCTCGTTTATTGATCCGACTGAGTTAACCTCGACGGTTGTGGGCCTCGGAACCACAGGCTACGTGAGCACAATGGGTCTATTATCAACAGCTGCAGGCCTCGCATCCTACATTACAACGTTCATTGATCCAGTAGAGCTTGCTTCGACGGTTGCAGGCCTTGGATCAGCGTCATTCATATCATCTCTACAACTTCAACTGAACATTACATCGACAGTAACAGGTCTAGGATCAGCAACCTATGTCTCAAGCACACAACTGACATCAACAGTAAGGGGCCTAGGATCATCTGGATATGTATCTTCACTGACCTTTGTAACACTCGTATCCTCACAGCAAATCCTGGCTTCCTCGATTGGCGTGAATTGTAATTCTCCTGCCTATCAACTTGATGTGGCTGGAAGTATTCATGGAAATTATTTTAGCTCCGTTCAAGTAACAACTTCCTCCTTTTTTGGAAGTTTGGCGGATGCTTTTACAGTAATCGTGTATGATATATAAGAATAAATGTTCCTAAGCATAAAAAGAAAGGATGGCGTTACAAGTCCCATCTACGGCGGGGTTTCTTGCTGTTGATACAACAACAGCAAAAAACATCAGCCTTCCACTAACTTCAAGCAGGCCAGGGCGTATCTTAACATTTAAAGATAGAACAGGAAATGCTTCAACAAATCCTGTAACAATTACAACATCAGGTGCTGATACATTTCAGGATGGATCAACAACCTATTATCTCAATCAGCCTTTTCAGAGCATAACGTTCATTGCACGAGGAGGTCTGTGGCTTACAGAAAATGACGTTCCAAAAACGTATTTTACTAGCACTCTCGCAGGGTTAGGTCAAACCTACATTAGCACAGCATCCCTAATTTCAACAACTGTAAGTTTACAGGCTTCTGGATTCATTTCAGCACCTAATTTGCTAGGTATTGTATCAACTTCAACACTCAATGTGTCACTGACCTCGACAGTTGCAGGCCTCGGTCAAAACTATATGTCTACACTTTCACTGATTTCTACAGTGACAGGCCTAGGTTCTGCAACTTATATTTCCTCAGCTCAACTTATTTCAACTGGTGCATCCTATGCGACATATTTCACGTCATTGAGTGCTTCTTTTTCAACATTAACAGCATCAAACGGATATATTTCTTCTTTGCGTGTTGATTCTCTCCAATTAGGCTCAGGTGACGGTTGGGCCGACTTTGGTCCTTTGAGAGCTGCTGGTGTGAGCACAATTCAGCTCAATGCAGGTGCTGTTTATGCCACAAGCAATTTAGTTGGATCTGTCTCGACGCCGTTTAATGCGATCCAGTTTTATGGTCTCTTTGGCCAGTATAACAACACAGTTCTTGCGGAAGTTTCGACTGGCGTTGGCACACAGGAACTCCTTCTGTTCAAGGGATCCTCAACCAGCGACAGAATTCGTCTTCAAACCACAGGATCTATCGTGTTTGAGCCAGGATCATCAGCACGTCTATGGCCTTCGAGCATCACCAGTAACGCGGTTCCTGCGATGGTGATAGATACAAGTTCCAACGTAGGTATCAAAACAGGAACAACTGCGGGAATCGCTTTGGATGTTGCGGGCCTGGGTCGTTTCCAGCAACTCTCGACACAAAGTATCCAGGTGTCGACCATAAACGGCCAAAGCTTTGGTTCTCCCATCAATTCAACTGTCATTGGCCTCGGATCAGCAGGATATCTCTCAAGCACACAACTCCAGTCAACAGTTGCAGGTCTAGGTCAGATTTATATATCATCTGGTGGAGCTATGACACAAGCAAACGTTACATCAACGGTTGTTGGCCTTGGATCAGTTGGTTATATCTCGACAACTCAATTACAATCAACTGTTACAGGTTTAGGACTCATCTATGTTTCAACTCTCTCAAGTTTCTCAACACTCATTGGTCTCAGCACCTCCATTTCATCACTAACAACACAGTATCTGTATGGCACTCAAGCTTTTATATCATCTTTAACAGTGAATTCATTGTTCCTAGGATCAAACTCTGGTTTCTTGGATCTCGGCGATATTGTTGCAACATCTGTTAGCACCACCCAAGTGAATACTACAATATTATATGCTTCTTCTATCTGGGCAACTCAGATTAGTGGTGCAACAACAACTCTGAACTTAGTCTCCACAACCGCGGGTCTCCAGTATAGTTACCAAACAGCTGGTTTTCTATCAACTCAGACTCTGCAGTCAACTGTCGCAGGTCTAGGTTCCGCAGGATATGTATCTAGTTCTTCCCTCGTATCCACAACTTCTGGGCTCTATACCTATATCTCCTCCTTCATTGATCCTACAGAGCTCACCTCGACGGTTGTTGGCCTCGGAACGACAGGCTATGTGAGCACGATGGGCCTTTTGTCAACAGCCTCTGGCCTTGCTTCCTATATCACAAGCTTCATTGATCCTGTCGAACTTGCATCGACGGTCACAGGTCTCGGCTCAGCGAGCTTCGTTTCAACTCTTCAGCTCACTCTGAATATCACCTCAACAGTTGCAGGCTTGGGTTCTGCAGGCTATGTCTCAAGCACACAACTTCAGTCAACTGTGATAGGAATTGGTGCAGCAGGGTATATTTCAACTTCAGGACTACTCTCTAGTATAATAGGTCTTGGTTCAGGAGGTTATGTTTCAACAGGATCTCTGGCATCAACAGTAGGGGGCCTTGGATCAGCAGGATATGTGTCAACAGCATCGTTAGTGTCAACAACTGCGGGTATTCAATATGCATCTGTCTCAAATATTTGCTCATTTTCTTCAATGATAACAAATAATACAAATGCTGTTTTAGCATCAACTGTGTATGGACTCGAGAGTTATGTATCTTCCTATGTTTCAACGCTTAACTATTATACACCAAATACAACGGGACAAATCCTCTATATGAACTATAGTATTTCAACAGGCACTTCAAATTACAGAGAACTTGGTATAAGTCCTATCACAGGAACAACACAATATACTCTTACATCAACACTTAGTTCTAGAACGAGTAACGTCTATCTCATTGGATTTCAAACGGATTTCCAACTTCCGCCTATTCTGCCTGCAGGCTTTTGGGATTTTAATATTTTCATGGATTCGAGCAGTTCAAATATTTCCTTCTATACAAATCTGTATGGATCCAATTCAGTGGAACAACTTCTCGTTTCAGGCTCAAATTCTCCACAGTCGCTTATTGCTTCCGCTCTGCCAACACAGTATTCTGTCACACTAACAGTGCCTTACTCAACCATTACAGGATATAGTTCCATTGTTTCTAAATTATTCTTTACAAACTCTGATAATAAATCACAGAGCATTGATATCTTCTTCCAGGGCGGATATTACTCGCATGTTCACACAACGTTTGGAAATATTATTCCTTTCACAAGCAACACGTTTATGTCGACAGTAGAAGGCCTTGGATCTTCAGGTTATATCTCTAGCACACAACTCCAGTCTTCTATTATTGGCTTGGGAGCAGCAGGATTTATCTCCACAACACAAGGTCTCGCTTCTCTAGGATATATCTCAACCTCGCAACTCCAGTCAACCGTTGCTGGTCTCGGATCATCAGGATATATATCATCAATATCACTGGTTTCAACAACCGCAGGTCTACAATACAGTTATCAGACAGCTGGATTTATTTCAGCACCTAACTTACTGGGCAACGTCTCAACATCAACACTTAACCTGTCATTGACGTCAACTGTGGCAGGTCTAGGACAGATCTATATTTCTTCAGGTGGTGCAGTGAGTCAAACAAATCTTAATTCTACTGTTGCAGGCATAACTTCCGCTTACACTTCATCCTTCTCAACCTTTTCAACACTTCTTGGTCTCAGCACCTCCATCTCATCACTAACAACACAGTATCTGTATGGAACACAAGGTTTTATCTCTTCACTTACAGTGAATTCCTTGTTCCTGGGATCCAATTCTGGGTTTCTCGATTTGGGTGATATCGTTGCAACATCCGTTAGCACCACCCAAGTGAATACTACAATTTTGTATGCGTCATCGATCTGGGCAAACCAAGTCAGTGGAGCTACTACAACTCTAAATCTAGTATCAACCACAGCGGGTCTCCAGTATAGTTATCAGACAGCAGGTTTCCTGTCGACACCAACTCTCCAATCGACGGTTGCAGGTTTAGGTCAAAACTACGTCAGCACAGCTTCTCTAGTCTCAACGACGGCCTATCTTCTGAGTAACGCAGGTGGAGCTACTCTGACATCAACCATAGTAGGCCTTGGAACTTTTGGTTATGTTTCAACAACGTCGCTCGTGTCAACCACACAGGGTCTCCAGTTAGGATACCAGACAGCTGGTTTCCTATCAACACAGACTCTTCAGTCGACCGTCCAGGGTCTAGGTTCCGCAGGATATGCGAGCACCGCATCACTGTTTTCAACCACAACAGGAATCTACACCTATATCTCCTCGTTCATTGATCCTACAGAACTCACATCGACAGTCATAGGCCTCGGAACGACAGGCTATGTGAGCACTATGGGTCTTTTGTCAACAGCATCTGGCCTTGCTTCCTATATCACAACCTTTATTGATCCTGTAGAGCTAGCCTCCACTGTAACAGGTCTTGGCTCAGCTTCTTTTGTGTCAACACTACAACTGACTCTAAACATTCAAAGCACAGTGGCGGGACTGGGTTCTGCAGGATACGTTTCAACGACGTCATTGATCTCAACGGTCGCTGGACTACAATACAATTACCAGACATCTGGCTTCATCTCAGCACCTAACTTGCTGGGTCATGTCTCTACATCAACACTTAATCTGTCACTCACATCAACAGTAGCAGGTCTACAATACAGCTATCAGACAGCTGGATTTATTTCAGCACCTAACTTGGTGGGCCATGTCTCTACAACTCTTCTAAATACAACTATCCAATCTACAGTCGCAGGTTTAGGACAAATCTATATTTCTTCAGGTGGTGCAGTGAGTCAAACAAATCTTAATTCTACTGTGGCAGGCATAACCTCCGCGTATAACTCAAGTTTCTCAACCTTTTCAACACTCCTGGGTCTTAGCACTTCTATTTCTTCACTAACAACACAGTATCTCTATGGCACTCAAGCCTTTATTTCATCTTTAACAGTGAATTCCTTGTTCCTAGGATCCAACTCTGGTTTCCTGGACATGGGTGATATTGTCGCCACATCACTCTCAACAGTTCTAATCAACACAAATTCTGTGTATGCAAACAACACATATCTAGGAGGAGGTTCGACACCATTCACAGCCATTCAGTTTTATGGTCTCTTTGGTCAGTATAACAATACAGTTCTCGCGGAAGTCTCAACGGGTGTTGGCACTCAGGAACTTCTTTTGTTTAAGGGTTCCTCGACCAGCGACAGAATCCGTCTTCAAACCACAGGATCCATCGTATTTGAGCCTGGATCTTCAGCACGTCTATGGCCTTCCAGCATCACCAGTAACGCGGTTCCCGCGATGGTGATAGACACAAACTCGAACGTTGGTATCAAAACGGCGACAACAGCGGGTATTACCTTGGATGTTGCAGGCCTTGGACGTTTCCAACAACTCTCAACGCAGAATATTCAGGTGTCAACAATCAATGGCCAGAGTTTCGGTGCTCCCATCAATTCCTCTATCATTGGCCTCGGATCAGCAGGCTATGTCTCAACACTGTCTCTTCAATCAACTGTCCAGGGTCTCGGTCTCACCTACGTGAGCACTGTGTCACTCACATCAACAGTCGCAGGTTTAGGACAAATCTACATTTCTTCAGGCGGTGCAGTGAGTCAAACAGTTCTGAACTCGACCGTCCAGGGTCTTGGTCTCACCTACGTCAGCACAGCTTCTCTAGTCTCAACGACACAGGCTCTTCAGACAGCAGGTTTCCTATCAACACAGACTCTCCAGTCGACTGTGGCAGGTCTAGGACAACTCTATGTTAGCACATCGACATTGACCGCTACGCTGACGTCAACAACACAGGGTCTCCAGTTAGGATACCAGACAGCAGGTTTCCTATCAACACAGACTCTCCAATCAACTGTTGCAGGTCTCGGCCTCACCTACGTGAGCACATCGACATTAACAATATCGCTAGTCTCTACCACACAGGGTCTCCAGTTAGGATATCAGACAGCAGGATTTCTCTCAACAGCCACTTTGCAATCAACTGTTGCAGGTCTCGGCCTCACCTACGTGAGCACATCGACATTGACCGCTACGCTGATATCAACAACGCAGGGAATACAATACAACTACCAGACAGCAGGATTTATCTCAGCACCTAACTTGCTGGGCAATGTCTCCACATCAACGCTCAATCTTTCATTGACATCGACAGTTACAGGGCTTGGAACTTTTGGATATTTGTCTACTCTTTTATCAGCATCAAATCAACAAGTAATATATTTTAGTTCAGGTGTTTTAGCAGGTTCGTCAAATCTAACTTTTGATGGTGTGCAACTGAGCACTTATAATCTGTTTGTTCGCAATAATTTCAATATGAATGGACAAATTTTTTATGCTCACGGTGCGGATGGATTTTCTGTAAATGAGAATTTTGATTCTGGTAATGCAACAACTACAGCATACCATTTTACTTCAGGGACTTCAAGTCGCGATATTATGTTTAGTCTCGCAAAAACTAGTAATTTTACAAATATGTTTGCAACATATGGAACGCCAACAAATAATACATTTGTAATCGGATCTGAAACCCAAAGCAACACAACATTTGATATTCGCCAGGGTGTTGGTATTGGTGCGGGTCTCAATTTATCCAATGGTGGAAGACTCTTTTTAAGATTATCAAACGATGGTCAATTGTATGTTCCATTACTTCAAAGTGCATCGCCTAACAGTATTCTATACTACAATAATTTTACAGGACTTATTACATATGGAGGAGCACCTCTTATAAGTAGTTCATTAATTTCTACTGTATCAGGACTTGGTTCTTTAGGATATGTATCAACAACGTCGCTATTCTCAACGGTCGCAGGATTAGGACAGATCTATATTTCTTCAGGTGGTGCAGTGAGTCAAACAAATCTTAATTCTACTGTGGCAGGCATAACCTCCGCTTATAACTCAAGTTTCTCAACCTTTTCAACAGTCCTGGGTCTCAGCACATCCATCTCATCATTGACAACCCAGTATCTGTATGGCACTCAAGCCTTTATTTCATCTTTAACAGTGAATTCGTTATTCCTAGGATCCAACTCTGGTTTCCTGGATTTAGGTGATATCGTCGCAACATCCGTCAGCACCACGCAAATTAACACAACCATTCTATATGCCTCATCAATCTGGGCAAATCAAGTCAGTGGAGCTACTACAACTCTAAATCTAGTATCAACCACAGCGGGTCTCCAGTATAGTTATCAGACTTCTGGATTTCTGTCCACTCAAACTCTCCAATCGACTGTGGCAGGATTAGGCCAGAACTATGTCAGCACCGCATCATTGGTCTCGACAACGGCCTATCTTCTAAGTAATGCAGGTGGTGTTACTCTGACATCAACCATAATAGGCCTTGGAAGTTCTGGTTATGTAAGCACCACATCACTGTTTTCAACCACTACAGGAATCTACACCTATATCTCCTCTTTCATTGATCCTACAGAGCTCACCTCGACAGTCATAGGACTCGGAACGACAGGTTATGTGAGCACAATGGGTCTTCTTTCAACTGCTTCTGGCCTTGCCTCCTATATTACAACCTTTATCGATCCTGTAGAGCTAGCCTCCACAGTGACAGGACTTGGATCTGCCTCCTTTGTGTCAACACTACAACTGACTCTAAACATTCAAAGCACAGTGGCAGGGCTGGGTTCTGCAGGATATATATCAACAACATCGTTGACCTCAACGGTCACTGGACTACAATACAATTACCAGACAGCAGGTTTCCTCTCAACTCAGACTCTACAATCGACCGTGGCAGGATTAGGTCAGATCTATGTTTCCACATCAACACTTAACCTATCACTTACATCAACAGTTACAGGTCTCGGTCTCACCTACGTAAGCACACCATCTCTAGTGTCAACGGTCCAAGGTCTACAATACAACTACCAGACAGCTGGTTTTCTGTCAACACAGACTCTCCAGTCAACTGTGGCAGGTCTAGGACAACTCTATATTAGCACATCAACACTAACAACTTCGCTGGTCTCAACCACACAGGGTCTACAATACAGTTATCAGACAGCTGGTTTCCTGTCAACACAGACTCTGCAGTCAACTGTGGCTGGTTTAGGTCAACTCTATGTATCCTCATCAACACTAACAATCTCTCTAGTCTCAACAACTCAGGGCCTTGGTCTAAACTTTGTATCAACGACAGCTGGTCTACAATACAATTACCAGACAGCAGGATTTATCTCCGCACCTAATTTGTTAGGTCATGTCTCAACATCAACACTCAATCTTTCATTAACATCGACAGTTACAGGTCTAGGTTCTGTAGGGTATGTGAGCACTGCGTCGCTTGTGTCAACAGTTGCAGGAGTGACAACTGCATATAACACAAGTTTCTCGAGCTTTTCAACACTTCTTGGTCTTAGCACTTCTATTTCATCTTTAAAATTACAGTATCTGTATGGAACACAAGGATATATTTCTTCATTAACAGTTGATAATATCTATTTTGGATCGAATTCAGGTTTTATATATTTTGGAGACATAGTTGCGACTTCACTCAGCACAACACTTATTAATACAAATGTTATCTATGCATCCTCAGTGCAGGCATTGCAGATCAGTGGTGCAACAACAACTCTGAATTTAGTGTCAACCACTGCTGGCCTCCAATACAGTTATCAGACAGCAGGATTTCTCTCAACAACAACTCTACAATCAACAGTTACAGGCCTAGCTTCTTCAGGGTATGTATCAACAACGTCGCTAGTCTCAACAGTCGCTGGTATTACATATAGTTACCAGACAGCAGGGTTTGTTTCAGCACCCAATTTACTGGGACATGTCTCAACATCAACACTCAATCTTTCACTAACATCTACAGTTGCAGGTCTACAATATACTTATCAGACAGCTGGCTTTTTATCTACCGCTACTCTAACTTCAACTGTCCAGGGTCTTGGTCTCACTTATGTCAGCACTTCAAGTTTAACAGCATCGCTGGTCTCAACGGTCGCTGGAATACAATATAATTACCAGACATCTGGTTTCCTGTCAACACAGACTCTGCAGTCAACTGTGGCTGGTTTAGGACAGATCTATGTCAGCACATCGACATTGACCGCTACGCTAACGTCAACCACACAGGGTCTTCAATACAGTTACCAGACAGCGGGTTTCCTGTCAACACAGACTCTACAATCAACGGTGGCTGGTTTAGGACAGGTCTATGTCAGCACCTCAACGTTAACAGCATCACTGGTTTCAACGACAGCTGGAATACAATATAGTTACCAGACAGCAGGTTTCATATCAACACAGACTCTACAATCAACAGTGGCAGGTCTAGGCCAGATCTATGTATCAACGGTTGCAGCAGCTGTTAACCAAAGTAATATAACATCAACAGTGGTAGGTCTTGGAACAGTTGGGTATGTCTCATCGGCCCAACTTCTTTCAACAGGTGCCTCTTATGCAAACTACTTTACAACACTGAGTGCATCATTCTCATCTGTCACAGCATCGAATGTATTTGCATCAACACTTATCGTGAATAATCTACAGATTGGCACAGGTCTTGGATGGGTAAATATCGGTCCTCTACAGACAGTTGCTCTCAGCACAACACAAGTTCAGGCTGGAACTGTCTATGCTACAAGCAACTTGGTTGGATCTGTCTCAACACCGTTTAATGCTATACAATTCTATGGTCTCTTTGGTCAGTATAATAATACAGTTCTCGCGGAAGTCTCAACAGGTGTTGGCACACAGGAACTTCTTTTGTTCAAGGGCTCCTCAATCAGCGACAGAATCCGTCTACAAACCACAGGATCCATTGTGTTTGAGCCAGGATCTTCTGCTCGCCTCTGGCCTTCGAGCATCACCAGTAACGCGGTTCCCGCGATGGTGATAGACACAAACTCGAACGTTGGTATCAAAACAGGAACAAGTGTGGGAATCGCTTTGGATGTTGCGGGCCTAGGTCGTTTCCAGCAACTCTCAACACTGAATATCCAGGTGTCGACAATCAATGGACAGAGTTTTGGTGCTCCTATCAATTCAACTGTCATTGGGCTCGGATCAGCAGGATATCTCTCAAGCACACAACTCCAGTCAACAGTGGCAGGCCTAGGCCAGATTTATATATCAAGTGGTGGGGCTGTAACACAAACAAACGTCACATCAACTGTGATAGGTCTTGGATCAGTTGGTTATATCTCGACAACTCAATTACAATCAACTGTTACAGGTTTAGGACAGACCTATATCAGCACATCGACGCTAACAACATCGCTAGTCTCGACGACAGCTGGTCTACAATACAGTTACCAGACAACTGGTTTCCTGTCAACACAGACTCTACAATCGACGGTGGCAGGATTAGGACAGATCTATGTTTCAACACTTACATTAAACGCAACGCTTGCATCAACAACAGCTACCCTTTATACATACATCTCCTCTTTTATTGATCCTACAGAGTTAACCTCGACGGTCGTGGGTCTCGGAACCACAGGCTATGTGAGCACCATGGGTCTTCTTTCAACTGCTTCAGGCCTTGCCTCCTATATTACAACCTTTATCGATCCTGTAGAGTTAGCCTCTACAGTAACAGGACTTGGATCTGCATCCTTTGTTTCAACACTACAACTGACACTAAATATTCAAAGCACAGTGACAGGCTTAGGTTCTGCTGGTTATGTCTCAACAACATCGTTGATCTCAACAACTGGCGGCCTGAGTCTAAACTTAATCTCAACAACTGGCGGCCTTCAATATAACTACCAGACAGCAGGTTTCCTCTCAACACAGACTCTACAGTCTACAGTGATAGGATTAGGTCAGATCTATGTTTCCACATCAACACTGAATCTTTCATTGACGTCAACAACACAGGGTATACAATATGGTTACCAGACAGCAGGCTTTTTATCGACGGCTACGCTTATCTCAACGTCACTTGGTATACAATATGGTTACCAGACAGCTGGATTTATCTCAGCGGCCAATTTGTTAGGTAATGTATCGACATCAACACTCAATCTTTCGTTGACATCCACGGTTGCAGGACTTGGATCCTCAGGTTATATTTCAAGTCTTTCGAGCTTTTCAACACTCCTTGGTCTCAGCACTTCCATCTCATCACTAAGAACACAATATATCTATGGCACACAAGGATATATTTCTTCATTGATCGTTGATAATATCTTCTTTGGATCCAACTCAGGTTTCTTGGACTTAGGAGATCTCATTGCAACTTCCGTTAGCACAACACAAATCAATACAACAATTCTCTATGCATCCTCAGTGCAGGCATTCCAGATTAGTGGTGCAACAACAACTCTGAATTTGGTGTCAACCACTGCTGGCCTCCAATACAGTTATCAGACAGCAGGATTTCTCTCAACAACAACTCTACAATCAACAATTACAGGTCTAGGTTCTTCAGGATATGTTAGCACACTATCACTAGTCTCAACGGTCACAGGTCTACAATCTGGTTACCAGACAGGTGGTTTCTTGTCCACTCCCGCACTGACGTCAACTGTGGGTGGCTTAGGCAATGTCTACATTTCAACATTCAGAAGCACATTCTTTACACTTTCGACAGGTTATATAACGGCAAGCACAGTAAACTTCTTTGATCCAGTCAATATGAATTCTACAAATACATTGAACGTTAAGAGCACACTTCTCTATTTTAACACATATGTGGTTGGTGGTGCAAGGGTCGCTCAAGGACAACTGTTTACTTTCTAAAGAGTCTATAGATGTCTAAGAAGCCACTGAATTTCATTCATATTAGTCGCACTGGAGGTCAGACTATTGTTCAAACATTTCTTGAAAATGGAACTGATTGGAGAAAGCCAAGCGAGTATCATAAGGCTTTTTACCTTGTTCCCAAAGAAATAAAAGATGCTTATGATTGGTTTACAGTTGTTAGAAACCCTTATACACGTGTAATCTCAGAATATGCATGGTGTCAGGCAAATATTTTTTTAATGAATCATAAAATGGATGATAAGGAATATTTTAATAGTTTTCTTGTGAAGTGGATTAAGAATCTAAATAATCCCTTTAAAGAGCCTATGAATAACCCACCTTATATTCTTTATAATAAAGGCGAAGATCATTTTACAGAATGCTATAAATATATTGATACTGACTATCCTATACGAGTTCTACGACATGAAGCCTTAGAGGAAGATTTTAATGATTTAATGAATGAATATGGTCACCCATTTACTCTTGGGCCCAAAGTAAATGATCTCCCTGAAAAGCCAATGAATATAAGCGATTTATATCCTGAAACGATTGAACTCATTCAAAAGGTTTACGCAAGGGACTTTGAACTATTTGGCTATTCAACAGATCCTACAAAGGCGTATGATGTCCCGCCACCTATTGTGCTTTCAAAGTAGATATGTCAAATTTGGGCTTTATAAGAAAAAGAACACTCTTCTCGCCAACTAGCATTGCTGGTTGCCAAGTTTGGTTTGACGCAGCTGATACGACAACGATGGGCTTCTCAGGGGCCTCTGTGAACACATGGACAAGTAAAGTAGCAAGTCCGTCAGTAGTCGCGACATATTCAGGAACCGCACCGACCTATACAACCTATAATACATATCCTGCTCTTGGATTCAATGGTTCCTCGACAAAAATGACGACAGGAACAATTGCGTCTTACGGTGCTGCAGGGACAACATGGATTACAGCGGCTGTTAATTTAACGGCGATTACATCATCAACACCAGCGGATGCATCTGCTGTTCTTGCATCGGCAGGCCCACCCGAGAGATCAATTCGGTTTGATCCATCTACAGCAAACTGCTGTTATACAATTCATACAAGTGTTCTAAGAGGTGATATAAACAATAACGGGAATGGCGTTCGTGGATTTATTGACACACCGACCAGTTTTCAGAGTTTTATAAATGGCACGAATTTCACGACAGTGAATACGAGTGTCACTTTTCAGACAGCAACAAATACATCATTTATTATGGGTTCGTGGAATGTGGGTTGGCTGAATGGATATATCTTTGAGTGTATTGTCTATGATGGTATTCTCACACTGCCACAGTATCAGCAGGTCGAGGGCTATCTAGCGACGAAATGGGGGTTTCGAAACTTGTTACCCCAGAACCATCCTGGTGTATCAAGTGTCTTATATCCGCTTTCGACAAATCCGCTTATGTTTCCTTTCGGGTATTATACACAGTTTTCACCTACTAGTATTGCTGGGTGTCAGCTATGGTATGATAGTGCGGATCCTGCAGGAACAGGTGTTCAGCCCTCATCTGGAACGACTGTGACGACGTGGAAAGATAAATCTGGTAATTCAAATAATGCAACAGGGCAAGTATCTGCTGTTACAGGTTCAGATTCTTCTGGACCCTATTTGAACTTCACAGGATCTACCTATTATACAATTGGTTCTGGCTCTTTTGTTGCAAACCAATACTTTACTATTTTTATTGTTGAAAGGCTGCAATCATCAAATGCGGCACAGTCTTTTATAGGAAATACATCATCAGGGCCAAATAACGCAGCATTACATATACGGTATGTAACTACAACAACTATGCACTTTGCGTATTATTATAATGATTTGGATGTTACAGGATTTCCTGCTTTTGCAAATGTTAACGCACAACCGAATCGTCTTTGGTCATTCTCTCAGCTCTCAAGTGGACGCACAGTCTATTTGAATGCAACAAACCTTGGTTCTGATACAAATAATACACTTCTATCTGGATGGGCACAGCCTCTAATTGGTCAATCTTTTAGCACCGACTACTATGTTGGAAGAATGCGTGAAATATTATTTTTCACTGGTCAATTAACGACAACACAGCGGCAAACCATTGAATCGTATTTAGCCCAGAAGTGGGGTTTACAGTCACAGTTACCTGGAAGTCATCCAAATAATACAACACCCGCAGGAACTCCTGCTTTAACGGCACAAGTCTATGGACAGGTGCAGAGAAATATATTTCCTTATTACTTAATTGCAAATGGTTTAATAGCTCGCTGGAGATTAAATGAATCATCAGGTTCATCGGTGTATGATAGTATAGGTGGTAATACTATAACAATCGGTGGTTCACCTTCGCGTGTTTCAGTCTCTTATGGTAAATATTCAGGATATGCTCTTTCTCTACAAACTTCAACACAATATGGTGGAGTATTATTATCTTCAGGCATGATAACGGTAGCTCATACAATATCATCATGGGTCTATTTTACTGCACTTGCTGGACAGCAGAGATGGATAGGATGGGGTTCGGCTGAAGATTTTTCTACGTATGGTTCTGCTCTCTATGCTGGGCCGTCGTATATAGCATCCTATAACTTTTTAAATTCAGGTTTAACAACAAATACTTGGTATTTTTGCGTGAGCACGTATAACGGAACCACCTGGACAGCATATCTAAATGGTGTTCAAAATTCACAGGGAAATAGTGGTATGAATTCAGTTAGTGCAGGTCAATATTTTTATATAGGAATAGGCACAATAGGCCAAGCCTTATCTGCAAGTGGCGGTGGCGGATATTTAGGAGAGGTTCGATTCTATAATCGTGCTCTAACATCTACAGAAGTTGCTGCCATTTATAACGGAACTGGATAAACTAAACTCTTAAGAGTAAAAAGAAATATGCCAGTGCCTTTTATGAGACGAATTCCACCGTTCGATCCCACACAAATCTCAGGATGTCAACTCTGGTTAGACGCAAATGATACAACAACCTTTACATTTAGCTCTAGCTCAAATATAAGTAAATGGAATGACAAATCAATACAAGGAAATAACCTTTTAAACACAAGTTCAACATATCCAACCCAATCAACTACACCTGCTGGATATCCATGCGTATATCTTAGTGGTTCAACATGTCAAATGACAAGTATCGCTAATAATACAACCACAGGAAACTCATCGAGAACAGTTATTATGGTCTCACAAATAGCATCAGGCGGTGACTCTCGTTTTGGCACAGGCCCGCACAGCGGATCATCGCCCCCCAGCACATATGGTTTTGATTTACAATCTTCGGTAATATATTGTCCCTACGTATACACAGGAAGTGATGTTACAGCATATGGAAGCCCAAATACAAATATGTATTCATTATATTCATATTACAACTCAAATTCAAGCACAGTCGGTGGAATTGTTAATTTTAATTTAACTGCATCAAATTCAACCACATTGAACACATCAGCTACACCATGGTATCTTGGTTTACGACCCGATGGTGGATATAGTATAACTGCGTATGTGTGTGAAATTATCCATTATAATAGCATTCTTTCCATAGGACAACAACAGCAAGTTGAGGGATATTTGGCCCAGAAATGGGGATTGCGTGGCAACTTACCAGGGGGCCATGTAGGTCTAACCTCTGTAATCTATCCTACCATCAAACCTCTTTTCTTAACTCCGATGCCATACGCTTCAGCATTCACGCCATCAGGAATCGCTGGGTTTGGTCTATGGTTAGATGGATCTGATCCCGCTGGAAACGGCTCAATTCCATCGAACGGAGCCACTGTGAGCACATGGGTTGATAAGTCTGGTAATGGTAATAGTGGAACAGGAACTGGAACATATTCCTCTTCAACTTCAAATATCTCATTCAATAATACACCTTATACCTTGCCAACAGGAACGTATATATCAGGAAGCGGATCTTATACCATCTTTAGTATTCAGTCAACAAACAATCCGTCAGGTATTGAATATTTTTTCGCGTTTGGACCAATTTCATCAGGACAACATTTATCTTTTCCTCACGCATCTTCTCCTAATCCTTATTTATCTTGGGTTGGCAATGATTATAACTTTACATATTCAATGACATCTGGTCGATCATTTATTGCAGTGAATTCTTATAATGTTTTATCAAACTATAAATATGGATATATAAATGGTAGCTTAGATGGTTCTCTTGCACCTTCAGCTGGACGCAATACATCAACCTCTCCAAATACACTGGGTATCGGTCCGAATGGATATGCTTTGAATGGAACTCTTTCTGAGATACTTATATTTTCCTCCTTTTTAACTACACCACAGCAACAGCAGGCTGAAGGCTATCTCGCCTGGAAATGGGGCCTTCAAAGCTATTTACCAGCATCGCATCCTTACAAATCTGCCTCACCGAACACATCAAATATCTTAAATATTTCACGACCTGCTACACTAGCAAATCAATATCCTACACCTATTACAAGATCATATGCTTTTATAACATATACCACTACACCAGGCTATCTTTTTTTCTTGGATGCTGGTAATCCTTCTTCCTATTCTGGTTCAGGATCTACCTGGACAGATTTAGCAGGTTCTGGTTTAACGACAACACTTTATGGTTCTCCGACCTATTCCTCTGCGAATGGAGGATATCTCAGCTTTGTCCCAGGCAGTTCTCAGTATGCTCAAACATCGGCTTCTCTCTCTCTAATAACAACATGGACAGTTGAAGTCTGGCATTATTATAATGGGACAAATAGTTCTGGATTACCCTGTATTTTAACTGAGGTCTGGAGTAGCACACCTATTAACTTTACCATTGGATCTGGAACGGGTACGAATACTTCTTTACAAGCAGGCTATTTTAATGGTGCTTGGTATACAACATCATCATCCTATTCATTACCCTCTACTGGCTGGTATCATATTGTAGGAACGTATGATGGAACAAATATAAAACTCTATATCAATAATATATTAACACAAACGCAGACATCCTCAACTACACCTGGATCAAGTGGTCTTGGAATTCGTTTAATGCGTCGTTGGGATCTTGGTGATTATTGGGGTGGATATCTAGCTATTGTTCGAATCTATGGACGTGCTCTCCAAGCCTCTGAGATCACACAAAATTACGGAGCAAGCAAAGCACGTTTTGGTCTATCCTAAGTAGAATGTCGGTGCCACGTATGAGACGAGTCGCACCGTTCAACCCCACACAAATCTCAGGGTGTCAGTTATGGTTGGACGGGTCTGACTCAACAACAATTACAACTGTAACGGGTGTAAGTCAATGGAATGATAAATCAGTAAATGGTTACAATCTAACACAGAGCACAGGAGGTTCACAACCTACACGATCAGGCAATCTTTTGAATTTCGTATCAAACTACAACATGAATATTCCGCAAGCTGCTATAAATAATGCTGCAACCTGGTCTATTTTTTTCATGGTGAATCCAATTGCGTCTGTAAATTGGTTTATGGCGAAGCAACACGATGGGACAAATAGTTTTAATATCTTTTCAACTACACAAACTGGAGGACCTAGTCCTAATGCCTATTTTACAGGTGCAACAAACTATTTATATGTCCGCATGTATAATGCTGGAACATTGGGTGCTAGTTCTGCCGCATTGACTATGTCGCAGTTACAGCTTTTATCATTTGTATATGATGGGACATCTCTATATATCTATATCAATGGAAACTTAAGTTCAACAACAACAGGCGGTTTTGCTGTTCAGAATGATACAAGTTGCACGAATTTTCTTTTAGGCGAATGGTATGGAAACGGAACAAATTACAATTCAAGCGGCAACTTTCAGTTAGGAGAGCTCAACTATTGGAATACAGGTCTCACGACACCACAACAACAGCAAGTTGAAGGATATTTGGCCCAAAAATGGGGCTTGCGAAGCAACCTGCCCTCAGGCCACTTAGGCCTTACATCCGTCATCTATCCTACCACCAAACCCCTTTTCTTAACTCCGATGGCCTATCCTGTTCTGTTTTCACCAACAACCATCGCTTCACTTGCAATATGGCTTGATGCTTCCGATCAATCAACTGTCACAGGGACTTCAAGCGTGACAGCCTGGAGTGATAAATCAGGCTTAGGCAATACAATGAACGGAACCTCAGGTCATTATCCAGCACTTACAGCAGGTGCACAGAATGGTCTTTCTGTTATGACATTTTCAGGAAGTCAGGTCTTTACAGGTCCTATTACACTTGGCGGAACAAGCTTTACAGAATTTGTTGTTTACTATAATACGTCTGTAACTGTTGGGCAAGCATTTATTGATGATAATACTGGGCCAGTTGGAATTCTTGCTGTTCAAAATGGTGGTGGAAATCAGTTTCAGACAGGCTTCGCATATGGAAGCACATTTCAAACAGGTGGAGCCTATCGTATTTTTGCTACAAATTGCACAAGCCCTACTTCCTCTAGCACAGTGAGTGTATGGTTTAATGGAACCAATCAAAATATTAGTGGATGGAATTTTTATGGACACACACCAGTCGCAATTACAAGTCTGACTATTGGTGCACGTAAAGATTTAATCTACTTTACAGGAAAAATCGCAGAAATTATTATTTATAATACTGCTATTACTGCGGGGCAACAGCAACAAATCGAAGGGTATCTCGCATGGAAGTGGGGTCTACAAGCTAACTTACCAGCAGGACACACGTATAAGTCTGCAGCACCTGGAGGAGGACTAACAAACCCTCTAGGTGTTTCGCGAATGGCACTTCCTTCAGCCTTATATCCAATACCTATAACAAATGCTTATAGTACACCGAGATGATAGTTTTTATTTAGCCCGACAGACATCGACATTTTATGACTATATCTAATAGAATGTCGAGGCCTCATTTCAAACAACTTACACCGTTCAGCCCGACACAGATATCAGGGTGTCAGATGTGGTTGGATGGTTCTGATCCTGCTGGAACAGGAACTCCTCCCACAAACGGAGCTACTGTTTCAACCTGGGTAGACAAATCTGGTAGTAGCAATAATGGAACAGGTGGAGTTTCACCCACATACAATAATTCTCAAAAAGCCATCTCATTTAATGGTTCTTCTTGGCTATCAACACCATATTCTTCTGTTCCAACAAATGAAACAGGATTTATTGTATTTCAAACGACCACTACAGCACAAGCAGCCAATAGCTTTATGATAGGACCAACAAATAATGGGGGACGTTTGATCTTATCTATAAATGAAAATGATGGATTTGGACTTTCCTTTAAAATTGGCTCCTATAACGTGGCAAATGGTTCGCGAATTGCTCATTCACAAAATCAGATCTATCTTGGAACCACGACAGTTGCTTCGACAACATCATATGTCTATTTAAATTCAGTCCAGGGACCTAGCTCTTCATTAACATACAGTGGCACAGGAACTACACAAATAGGAACTGCTGCTTCTGGTGGTATACCAACTTCTATCTATATCGGATACATCTATGAAATTGTTATGTATAATGCTCTTCTAAATACTAGTCAACAGCAGCAGGTTGAGGGCTACCTCGCCCAGAAATGGCAATTCAAATCATCTTTTCCTCAGAACCATCCAGCAAATATAAATATCCTCTATCCAACCCCCAGAAGAATAAAAACAGCAGCACTACAGCTCCCTTATTACAACTCTTTTTCACTCTCGAGCATAACCTCTGCATCTCTTGCCCTCTGGTTAGACGCAGCCGATTCAACAACAATCACAGGCACCAATCCGATTACGGCCTGGACGGATAAATCTGGTTTAGGACGATCTGTCACAATTGTTTCTGGCCCGACGTATGGCAGCACCACTCGAAACGGTTTAAATACTCTTTCATTCAACAACAATACAATCACGTCATCAATCGCATCAGCAGTAGGCACAGGTGATTTTGCATTGGTTGCAGTTTGGTATCAGTTATCTGCAGGGACGAATACAGTTTTGTCACTTGGAACTTCTGCATCCTCCTCACAGAGTCTTGGATTTAGTGCGAACAAATACAACTTCTATCAATATGGATCCGTACAAGAATCCGATTATTCAGCAACACCTTCGTTTGTGATACAGATAGGAACACGTCAATCGTCTATCAAAGCAGTCTATGTAAATGGTAATCCAGGAACGACACCTTCTTCTGATTCTTTCAATGAGTCTATAACGACGGTTACAATTGGAAAGGGCGACGCTTATGCTATCACAGGTGAAGTTGCAGAAATCATGGTCTGGACAGGCACAATGAATTCAACGGATCGACAGCTGCTCGAGAGTTATTTGGCCCAGAAGTGGGGTCTCCAATCAAGTCTTCCTTCGACTCATTCAAACAGGACAACACCCGCAGGATTGCCTGCAATTACCAAACAAGTGTATGGACAGGTTCATCAGGGTATTTATAAAAAATCATATATATCATTCTACACACAAACTTTCTCTTACACAGGTGTTACGACGACATTTACGGTGCCTGCGACGATCTCTCCAGCCACACTGACAGTGACAATGACAGGAGCAGGTGGTGGTGGCGTTACAACTGTATCACCACAAGGAGGTAATGGTGGATATTTAAGTGGAACCTTACAAGTTACACCTGGATCAACATTAATAATTACAGTTGGAGGAGGCGGTGGTTATGCTGTTGCTACTTCTGGATCTGGGGGCACAGGAGGATTTGGTGGTGGAGGTGCAGGAGGCTCAGGATCAAGTCAATCGTCTACTGTGGGTTCAGGAGGTGGCGGTGCATCCTATATTCAAAATGGTGCTACATTACTTGTGTGTGTTGGAGGTGGAGGTGGAATTTCTCAGGTTAATGGGAATAACGGAGGAGCAGGTGGTGGCCAAACTGGAGCAAGCACAGGAAATCCAGGAGGAGGTGGCACACAGTCGGCAGGTGGTGCAGGATTCCCGTCATATGGTAACACAGGTGGCTCTCTACAGGGCGGAAGTGCATTTTCAACTTATTCTGCAGGAGGAGGTGGTGGTGGATACTATGGTGGAGGAGCTGGTTTGGGTGGCGGAGGTGGTTCAGACTATACAACATATTCAGGCTTTACAGTGACCACACAAACACAGGGCGGAGGTGCTACTGGAGGAATCACTAGTGCAGGCGGTAATGGTTCGATTACGATAACTTATTACGCGTAAATAGATATGTCAGTCCCGCATTTTAAAAGAGCCCCGCCCTTTGACCCGACACAGATCGCAGGGTGTGCAACATGGTTAGATGCTTCTGATATAACAACAATGTTCCAAAATACATCAGCGACTACACCTGTAACAGCAGATGGACAGACGATCGGTGCATGGAAGGATAAATCAATAAATTCATACCTCTTCATACAAGGAACAACAGCCAATCAACCTACATATAAGAGTTCAATACTAAATGGATCAAGTATTACACGATGGAATGGCAGCTCTACAGGCTTACAGTCATCGACAACTCTACCTTTTTATACATCAGCTTCATCTGGTGGATCATTCTTTTTTGTATTTATGATTACGAACAATAGCTCACAGAGATTCTTAATGACATATCAAAATCAAACGTCTGGAACTTTTTGTGTATCTGAATCTGAAATTGGATGTCCAACAGGAAATGTAGACACAGGAAACTTTGGAATTCACCAAGGATGTAGCAAAGCAAATGTTGCCCTCAATCAAACTACAACAAATACATATCTATTAATGAATCTAAATCTTCTATCATCAGGAGTAGCACCAGCCAACACAACAATCTTTAAAAATGGAACTCTTTCTTCGATGACTGCTCAAAATGGTGGATTTTATTCTGGAACGACCTACCCATATACAAATAATGCAAGGTACTTAAATATTGGATACCGTGTTCCAAATGGAGGTACAACAGACTGTTGGTTAGCGGGAGACATTGCAGAACTTATTTGGTTTCAGAATCCTCTTACTACACCGCAACAACAGAAAGTTGAAGGCTATCTGGCCCAGAAATGGGGCTTGCGAAGCAACATGCCCCCAGGCCATCCAGCTATTACCTCAACCATTTATCCTACTCAACGGATTGCAAGAGCTTTGCCTGTTTCCTATTCGACGGCCTTTTCACCAAAAACAAATATTTCTGGATGCCAGCTGTGGATGGACGCGACTGATTCAACTACAATAACACGATCAGGTGCAAATATAACACAATGGAACGATAAAGCTAACTTATATACTGGAACAGCCACGAACAATCCTCAATATAATAGTAGCCCTATTAATGGATTACCTACAATCCATTTTGATGGTTCTTCTGGTCGATATGTTCTTATCACAGCAAATAACTATAATTATTCTTATATGACCTATTTTATGGTGATACGGTGGCTAAGTGGTACAGGTGGTTTTATGGGCACAGATACACCTGGTAACTATGGACGTGCTCTTGAAGTATCGAGCCCATATGTATATATGCTTTTATATAGTCAGTTTTACACCACGACTGTTCAGCTTACAGCAGGTCAGCCGTGTATTTTATCTGCATATTTTAATTCAACAACCGATTTTACTGTTATTCTGAATGGAGTAAAGACTCTATTTTCAGTGTCTCAAGGAGCAGGAAATACGAATACAAATGGATTTAATATTGGTGTATCAAATCCTACTAACACTGGAAGTCATTCATTTGATATGGGTGAAGGAATAGTCTATAACAGTATTCTTAGTGATTCACAGAGACAGCAGGTAGAAAGTTATCTTGCCCAGAAATGGGGTCTTACATCCAATCTACCCGCGGGCCATTTGAATCTAACATTTCCCGCAGGAACTCCTAGCTTCACACAGAATGTATTTGGTCAAATTCAAAGATCAGTAATTTCTTTATCACTAGCCCCTGTTTCAACCTACACGCCTCTATCAGCCTTCCCTTTATTATGGTTAGATGCAAGTGTATCTTCTTCCTTTACCTTTGCATCAGCGAATAATATTTCTATATGGGCAGATCGTTCTGGAAATGGAAACAATGCCACACAGGCAACAGCAGGACTTCAACCAACGTATACGACCAATACTGTGAATTTGAATGGATCTCAGTGGTTCGCAGTCAATCTCGATTTTATTGCTGGCCATGATTTCTCTGCCTTTGTTGTTCTGAACAATACAAACTATGTGAATATTTATGGTGCACTGACTGGTGGAAATGGTTCAAGCAGTCTTCACAATGGTTTTGCTAATTCAAGCACATATCGTGTAAACTATTGGGGGAATGACTATGGTCCTAGTATTTCTGCTGCCTATCACGCAGGATCTACAAACTTAATTAATATTGATTGGGTAAATACAGGAAACGTTGGTAAGTCCGTTAGGGCAAATGGAAACTTGGAAGGTTCAGCGGGACAAACAGGAGGTATTAGTGCGATGAGCGGCGGAGGAACAATCGGCAATGTTGTGGGCCAAGGTATTCTTTCAGGAACAATTTATGAAATTATTTTTATACTTGATACAAATATTACTACAACAAATCGTAATAAACTGGAAGGATATTTAGCCTGGAAATGGGGTATACAATCTTATCTTCCATCAGGGCATCCATATTTATCTGGTCCTCCTACCTCATGATTGAATAGTTCCCTTAATACTCACCTCACGAAGGATTACAGATCCACGGCGTTCTTCTGTGGTCGACTTGCGTCTTTCTGTGACCGACTTACGACGTTCAGGCTCAGGCAGAACTATGGGCTGTAGAACAATCTCAGGTTCTTTACGCTTTCTAAGGCAGGCTCCACAGCAGAGAAGCAGGACAAACCCCGCTCCAATACCGATTCCTGCTTGTTGGCCTTGGCTTAATGCCTGAGCTGCTGGGTTTGCAGTAGCCGTAGAAGAGCTGCTCGTTGTTACAGTCGCACTCGGACTTGCACTAGAGCTCGATGATATAGATACAGATACAGTGGCACTAGAGCTGGATGATACAGATACAGTGGCACTAGGACTTACACTGGAACTTGCACTAGGACTTGCCGATACTGTCACAGTAGGGCCTGGCGATGAACTAGGAGAACGACTCGCGTATCCTGTTGAAGAGGTTGTGATGGAAGCACTTGCTGATGGACTTGCCGTAGCAGTCGCTGTTGCAGACGCAGTTGCTGTTGCAGATGCAGTTGCTGTTGCAGACGCAGTTGCTGTCGCAGACGCTGTTGCAGTTGCTGTTGCAGTTGCAGAGCTAGTCGCTATAGCAGCAGACCCCAATGCACAGCAGAAGGTATCACTTGTTGTGTAGGTTCCACTCAAAAAAACGCAGCCATAGGCCGATCCTTTGAGTTGGCACGCAGGGGCATTCACGATCTCCCAGCTAGGAAGAATAGCTGAACAGATCGCAGCCTGGTTATTCTGGATATAGGTGCAATCGGGCGTCCCTTGACCCGAGGGGCACCCCGTTGTTGAATGGGAGATTCCAGCAAGTGAAACACAGGGCGTTGCAAACGTATCGCCAATAAAAAACGTTAAGAGAATTGAAAGGAATAACATTTAGGTTTCTATTCTAGAAGCAGGAATGTCGGTCGCACACATTAAACCTCTTACATATTCTTTGCCGACTTCTATATCCGGTTGTTCACTGTGGTTGGATGCAAACGATACAACCACAATCACATTTAGCTCTGGATCAAATATTAACACATGGATTGACAAATCGTCCGCTAATAATACAATGACATCATATAATACTCCCACATATTCTAACAAATCGGTGTATTTATCTGGAACAGCCTATTTATCAAATTCAGGTCCAACGGATGCTATTAATACACAGTTCTTTGTCTACCAAACCTATACTGGAAACCTTGGACCTCTTTTTTGTGTTCAATATGCCTCTGGAAATGATACTGATGGTTTTTTTCCAAATTGGGCCACTACAGGAAATATGTATTTACAACAAGCGAATGGATCATGGTATATGGCACCAACTCTTCTACCCAATCAGCAAGTCAATATAGTTTGTATTCAATACAGTGGTAACGGAAATCCTATTAATGTTTGGTATAATAGCTCTAATATTATTTCAACAAGTCAAACTGGCACAATCTCACAGGCTGCTTATATTTTAGGAGCCCGTCTGAATAACGGAGGAAATACAAATTATTTACAGGGACAATATTATGAAGTCATTACATATAACTCTGCACTTGCCACAGCCCAACGCCAAAACATCGAAGGCTATCTAGCCCAGAAATGGGGTCTGGCAACTAACTTGCCGAGATTTCATCCAGGCCTCAAATCACCTCTGTATCCAGCTCTCATCAAAAACCGTATTTTGAACAAATCAAAGACTGGTGTTTTTTACCCGACATCTATTGCTGGGTGCCAAGTCTGGTTAGATGCATCCGACCCTACTCTATTTTCATACAGTTCTGGCTCAGTTATTCAACAATGGAATGATAAATCAGGAAACAGCCTTCATGCTTATTCCAATAGTCTTATTTCATGGCAAGCACCAAGCTATGTATCAGGAAATCCAAGCTATGTGTCCTTGCAACCAAACCAGGCACTCTATGTTCCTAATTTCCCTTATACGACTGCGTGGTCTGTCTTTTCCTGTATGAACAACGTTTCACTCGGTGGTCGTTGGTATATTTCACCTTATTCCGATTTAAACATTGTTCTGATGGGTATGGCCGAACCTGGTAATAAGGTTTTCTCTGGTCTGTTGGCGGGTGATGGTGATATAACAGGTTCACATGTTGAATATACGTCTGCCCAGAATACGAACGGAACAGGAGACTACTCCTATTTCCGCGATGGAACACAGATAGGTATAAATACGATTGGAAACTCGATTCCCGCAGCCACAGTTCATATGGGTATCGGTGCAAACGGAGCCGCTCCATATGATATTGGCGGAACGTATTATACTTATGAAATTATATTCTATAATCAATATCTTGGATCAAACGATCGTCAGACGGTTGAAAGCTATCTAGCCTGGAAGTGGGGTCTACAGTCGCAACTAGACGCATCAAATCCTTACAAGTCTGCTGCCCCTGGGTCGTCAAGTAGATTACCGATGCCTCCTATTTTTAATCTCAAAAGAATATTTAATCCGACTACATCAGTCACTGGATGTGTCTTATGGCTGGATAGTGCTGATTTAACAACTATGTTTCAAAATACAGCTGGAACAACACCCGTTACCACAGGAGGTCAAGTTGTTCAACTCTGGAAGGATAAATCGATAAAAGCAAATAATGCGAGTTCATCGTCCTCTTCAATGACCTACAGCACAAATGGCATCTATTTCCCAGGCACACAAACAACTGGCCTTTCTCTCACTCCCACATTACTACCAACAGGAACTTCCGATTCAACATGGTTCTTTATTATTAATACAACGAATAATGGAACAGTAGTATATATGGGTCTTGGAGGCGGAGGTGATTTAAAACAGTTTTATATATCGAGTGGATATCTTCAAGCAGATAAATCAGGTGTAGGTGGAATAGGTGGAACAACTCTTGCGAATACGGGTTCGAATATTCTCTTTTCTTGTCTTGAAGATAATGCCAACACAACACTTACAGGATGGCAGAATGGAACTCAATTTGCAACAAAATCCTATAGTTTTAATGTCGGCACTCCAACATCCGCCACAATTGGAACTGATTTAGGAAATTTCGCTTATATTGGATATGTTGCAGAGGTAATTGTCTATAATAAGTCATTGAATACTACAGATCGTAAGTCTGTTGAAAACTATCTTATGGGTAAATGGGGAATTAAATCTTCCTAAGAATTCAGTATCCTAGTAGATGGCCACGATCAAACGGAGAGCAGGTGGCACAAATCCGACGACAATCTTTAAGCAAAGTTATTCAACGGCCTTTTCACCGACAAGCATCGCTGGATGTCAACTGTGGCTCGATGCAGCCGATACAAGTTCAATGAGCTTCAGTTCAGGAAGTAATATTAGCCAATGGAGAGATAAATCTGGCTTAACGAATCACGCGACCGCCGTTAATTCGCCTGTTTTATCTGCAAATGCTATAAATACATATCAAGCGGTGACATCAACAACGAATCAGTATTTTACTGGTTCAACTTCAGTGACTGGAACCACGGTTACAGTATTTGCAGTAGCACTAACAACCCGCACATTACCAAATGCTTCATTGGATCAACGTCTTGTTAGTTTAGAAAGTGGAGCCAATGTTGATTATGGGCGTGCAGATGGAGTTATTGCATTGTTTAATCAAGGTGGTAGTTCTTCAATAACTACTTGGCGTGTTTCATCTGTTGCTGGAAGCGGTATTGCTCAAAATGTTCCTTTTCAAGTAGTATCAAAATATGACGGGACAAATGGATTTATATGGAAAAACGGAAGTTCAGGTGGTTCCAGTGCATCATCTGGAACATTTGCTGTAACAAAATATGGTATTGGAAATCAAGCGAATCCAACTGCTGAATATTGGATTGGTTCTATCGGTGAAGTGCTAATTTATAATATAGCATTGGATGATACACCACGACAAACCATTGAATCGTATCTGGCCCAAAAATGGGGCCTGACAGGTTCTTTACCTGCAGGACACCAACACTTCATACAGCCCGCAGGAAAGCCAAATACGGTCACAAATCTGATCCAGGATATTTTTCCTCTTAAAAGATTCTTTTTTAGTTTTAACAGTTTTTCTAGCGGAAATCTTACATTGGTAGGAAACGCCATTTTAAATGGTTCTTTGGTCCAATTG
>Ga0208257_1000024_pt1 | contig 53143 bp, 77 predicted proteins | sample CryBogCBH10Sep07_FD_184610 | JGI IMG/M metagenome (GOLD analysis project Ga0208257, IMG submission 184610) | Freshwater microbial communities from Crystal Bog, Wisconsin, USA - CBH10Sep07 (SPAdes) | ecosystem: Environmental > Aquatic > Freshwater > Lake | place: Crystal Bog, Wisconsin, USA... | reverse complement strand
GATCCGTATCCCTGACAAGAATATTGTCATTAGCGGTATGTTCCAACCAGAGTATGAAAACTATCGCAAGAGCATGGAATGGATGCTTACCACAATGGATAAATTCAATAACTCTGTTATTTTTGCCGACATTGACGAGGCAGATAAAAATGGTGCAGATTGTTCATGTCAGGTCATGCACATGACATTCTGATGAAAAAAGCATTCAAAATCCTTGTCGGTTTTATCAGTTGGTTGAATAGACTTTGCCCAGAGTGTGGTAAAGAATTAAATGCTTGCAATACTGCACCTTGTCACATATGCAACGTGGCGGGTTGTATTCGTCCCATAAGACTATGGCAACGATTCCTCAACACCCTATGAACAAAACAGCAACCACAACATCCGCAAAATCCTATGCAAATCTGCGACCTGCTAGAGTGGCTTACGGCTCCATTCAAAAGCCAAAAAGAAAAAGAAAACCTAGAGTTAAATGATATGAATGCAGAGCAAGATGCTTTTGATATTTGGTCGAAGGCTGGCTCCGCTGGACTAGAAAAGTACCGTAAAGGTCAAGCAGAACACAGAACACAATTCTGGACTGCTGGTGCAGGATGGTATGCACAGAATTTGCGTGATGAACAATTGGATCTCATCAGCTATCTTCACCATCTAGATAAACGAATCAAGTTGTGTCAGCTTCTTTCCAAAATGATGGCAGAGGAAGAAGTCTCTTTGCGGGATGCGGCTACTCTATTAGACAACTTGGTTTCGGATCGACCACCGCAAAGTCTTCCAAAACAATCAAATGACTAAACAAAAACCCGTTGGCGCAGTTTGCGTCAGCGATCTTCATTGCGGTTCAATTGTGGGTCTATGGCCCGATGGTCATATTACCAGCACAGGAAACAAAATAGGTCTTGGTAATAACCTTCACCAACAATGGCTATGGCAATGCTGGCAGGATAAAGACAAAAAGATCAAAGATCATTTCAAAGGATTTCCTTTTATTCTTATTATCAATGGAGATTGCATTGAGGGAAGGCATCATGGTTCCAATGAAATTGTTGCGGCCCTTAACCTAGATCACACACTTGCCGCCATTGAATGCCTGAAGCCTTTGGCTAAAATGGCATCCAAAATTTACATGACAGCAGGAACCGAGTGTCACGTTGGAGATTGGGAAAAGATGATTGCCAAAGAATTGGGTGCAATCTGGTTGGGTGACAAGGGACTTATTGAAATCAATGGTACTCTCATAGATGTAGCTCACCATATGCCAACATCTGTTAGGGCTTATCTTGAGGCTGGAGCCATGAGCATTACTATGGGCAATGCCCGTCAGAATTACTCCCGTGTCGGGCATAGGGTTCCCAAGGTTTATCTACGAGGCCATCGCCACACGGGAGGAATCTTTAATGATGGTAACGGAATATTCATGGTAACTCCCGCATGGCAGTTGCTTACCCGTTATGGTCACAAAGTAGTTGGAGATGCCATCTGTCGCCCTGGCATCGGCATCCTCGACTTCCGTGGATGTGAACAAGGCGAACTACCAGCAACCAAACTAATCCAATATGAGCCGCAAGAAACCACTCCGATTAAATCCTAGCGAGGCAGACTTGCGATCCAGTATGTATTCTTGGGTTAATGATATAAAATTCTTAACCCACAAAGAATTAGATGAAGTTCCAGAAGGCTGGATCACATTGGAAATGCTTTCTGTCATAAAAAATATACCTGCAAAAACCATAGAGTATCAATGCAAACAGGCTTGTAGGCGTGGAGAAATGCAAAGAAAACAATTCAGAATACAGGCTGGCAGAGCAAAACAGTTGGTATGGCACTACTACAAAAAATGAAACCTCACGAATACTATTTGGACATAGAATTTTGGGAAGATCATTGTCTTCTTGTTTGGCCCGTTACCCAACAGTCAGCAGAAGAATGGTATAGAAACAAATTTCCTAATATAAAAGCAGAGGATTTCCCAGAGATTAACACAGCGGGTATGCTTTCATACTGTGGTGATCAAAGAATCATATTCATGAAAGAGTGGGAAATGACCACGGAAAAGATTGCATGGCTTGCACACGAATGTGTCCACATTGGAAACCTTATCTTGCAGGACAAAGGTGTTGATGAAAAGGAGGGTAAGGACGAAGCACTTGCGTACTTTGTCAGTTACCTTATGCGAAAGTTGCTAGAAGCAATTAAGCAAATTGAAGAAGCCGACCCTGCTGATGAGCAAACAGTTGAAGAATAGCCGCACCATCTTTGGTGACGACATGACCTGAACCGTTGCACTTCCAGCATGGAGTTCCCCATCCCTCGTCATAGAAATCACGACCAGTACCACCGCACTCGTCGCACGTCTTTTCAAGGTCTAGCTTTGTGTTGGTGTTTTCCATACAAACCCCCTTCTAGAGAAATTTTTCCCAATGTCAACACTTTTATAAAATGAATGTTCAAGAAGTTTTAATGAAAGAAGCTATACAGAAAGCATTGGGTGGTGAAGAATATGGAGAGATAGTTGGCAGATTAGATCCAGAGTACCAGAAACGCCTCAAATCCCATGTCCTTGATATGCCAGAGGAATTGGCAATCAAAACAATCTATGGGTCAGTTGTGTGGCGGGAAAGGGTCAATGTGCCAAGAGGAAGAGGAAGACCACGCAAAAATTAACCTATGAAAGAAGTTTTATCATTTGGAGGAGGAACACAATCTTCCGCAATAGTTGCTTTGATTATACAAGGGAAATTACCCAAACCAGATGCTATTGTTATAGCTGATACAGGGTATGAGAAATCTACAACATGGGCCTATTTAGATTCTGTTATACAACCAGAATTAAAAAAAATAGGACTTGAAGTTCATCGTGTAACTCAAGAATGGGCAAACGCTGGTTTGGTTAGCAAAAATGGAAAATCTATTTTAATGCCAATGTTCACTACTCAAGTTCAAGGACAAGTTGGAAAACTAAGAGGTTTTTGTTCTAGTGAATGGAAAGTCAGACCTATGGAAAGGTATCTGAAGAAAGTTTTAGGTATTTCAAAAGCTCAAACAAAAAAATGGATAGGCTTCTCTTTAGATGAATCCAGAAGGGCAATTCGCATGATGGCAACAGATGACTATGAAAAAGGAAGAATTAGATTTCCGCTTATCCATGATGTGCCTTTAAAAAGACATCAAGCTATTAGAGAAGTAGAAAAGATGGGGTGGCCTACCCCACCTAGATCAGCTTGTTATTTTTGCCCCAACATGGCTGATGATGAATGGAGGGATATATCTCCAGAAGAATTAATCCTTGCATCACAATTAGAAAAACAAATGCAAGAGACAGATCCTTTTGTATTTTTTCATAAAAGCGGAAAACCAATTTTAGAAGTTGATTTTACCAAACCAGACAACCAGCCAGAACTGTTTGAAAGAGCGTGTTCTTCTGGTGTTTGTTTTGTTTAATTACCCTTTGGTGTAACGGTAGCACAGGGGACTTTGACTCCCCTAGTCATGGTTCAAATCCATGAGGGGTAGCCAACTGATTTGCTGTAGTTATCAAACACGATAAAGACAGCAAGTGTAGCGTGCAAAGAAAACAGAAGGAGAAAGGAAACACCCCCCTGATCCCCCCATGACTTCATGAGGAAAGGAAAGAGTAAGGAAAAGAAACCACAACACCCCGCTAGGCTGGATGCTGTACGCTTCTTCTCTGCTCTGCTGGGTAGGGCGTTTTGGTTCGCCAAAGCCAGTTCTGCCAAGCCGCTGTGGTACGCATTCACACTCGCTTGTGGTTCCTGCGAGTAGCCCAATAATGAGAAGACCCGCCTAGTGTGGACGCACATGGCGGGTCTTTCAGCAGGAGGTCGAAACTCACCTGCGAGGTAAAATCGCGTTCCAATGCGTCCACATTCAGAACGGGGTAAATATGGGGTTGACGATGAATTGTGTCAACAATATCTTTATGGCTCACCAAGACTGCCACCAGCAATGGTCGCGGCGTTTGGGGTAATGGGAAAAGGACTCTCTAGCTTCCTATGAGGCTAGGGAGTTTCTCGTTTATAGATACACCGAAGTTTTCACCGAAGTTTTCACCGAAAGATAAAGGCTGGCTTTATCAAAGGACACATTTTCAAGAATCTGTCCGTTTGAGAAGGACAGGCAACCACCTTACTATTCAAAAGTGGTGGAAGTGGTTTACCATAAAGGTCTAGTAAGATGTCCGTTCTATTCAGTTTGTCGGAAAAAATGTATGGTTTTTCCGTCAGATGTTACCGATCACGCACATTCAATAGAAGTTAACGAGCGAAAACAATAAATATACCCTAAGTGGTACAATATACCGAATTGTGTACCAGATTATACCCAATAGGGTACAGGTGGTTCCATTACACCATGTAGCAGTTCACAAACATATTTTCGTTCATGGTAGCGCGAACACTACATTTTTTGTGAACACTACACTCGTCTTGTTTATCGTGCAGTCTGGAAGTGTAGCATGGTTTGATTAGCGGATGCTGGGATAATCACCCATGAGGGGAATCCAACTACTAATTGTAAACATTTTAGTAGTTCTTTATAAATAAGAACCCCTCTGGTGCGCTTGCTCACAGGCAGAGGCGTGAGGGGTATAATTATGAAATTAAAGTCCCGCTGGGCGAACCATGTGGAATCGAGTTTCCCCGATACGGGACTGTTGAGGACGGCCCGCTATTGTGCGACCTATCGCCTATCCTTTGGCTATACGGCTATTCCCCGATCCGTAAGGGAGGACTCATCTCTGGCGGTAGTTTCCTACCCTATGGGAGCGACCCACCATCGGATATTTCCAATGCAACCAGCAATGATTCCGATTGAACTATTAGGAATTCCCTAAAAGTTTGCAAGCCCCTTTTCAATACCAAAGGTAGCATTTTTCCACATCTTCACCTGTCCCGTATTAAAGTGTTTCACAGACCCATCCTTACACATACAGACAGTCCAAACGTCATTGTCAAAGACACCGCCACTCTGAACATAGATCGCATACCCATCGCCCACAGGCGTAAGCACAGGCATCGGATTACGAAACTCGTGGATCATAAAAAGGTCGGAGGAGGTTCAGGTCGCTACTACGTCGAGATCGCACCTTCTTGGTGATTCCACCCGATTTCGCCCCTCAATGCCTCCCCCAATTTAAGCGGCAACCTTTCGGTCAGCGCATCCAGTAGGTCGAAACCATCTGGAGAAGTAAAACAAACCTACTTCAAGAATGTCAGCTTGTAAAGCGTCGAATCAATCAACTCCGCAATCCCATCAACCAAATTCTGAATCTCACTCTCCTCACCCAATACATATCTCTCCTCCTCAAGCACCATCTTCAAATACATCACAAACTCCAAAGCATCCCTATGCTCACTAATCTCAACCATCTGATCGGGATAATCAACCAACTCACCATGCCTTCCCTGCCATGCCTCAATCACAGCATCCACCAAATCTGGCAACTCACTATAAAACTTCTGCAACGCCTTATGCTCCGAATAACTCAAACTCCTCAAATGCAAAACATGAGCAACCGTAGCCGCATTCAATAACGTCAAAAGTAATGTTCCTTCATTCATAGTCCACGAATCATATCCCTATCCCAATCAGAAAGTCTAGGATCATCTATATGCTCCTTTAATATATCCCCCAACCTCTTCCTCTCCAACTTCAACCCACCATAGCCCCCTGGCTCCTTACTCGCATCCTCTCCCAACTCATGCACAAGCGACCTCAACAGCATTATGCTCGGCTTGGTAAAATCACTCGCAGGGTATCGTAAACTCATTGCCTATCTTATAATTCATTCTCATCCCTCTAGTCAACACTAAAAGGATCTTTTAATAGGGAAAGTTCCCATACAGGATTTTTTTTGGTTGGCTCCTGTCGCATATACGTTCCCTAAAAACCGATGGTGCGGGGCAGGGCCACCACCCGATAAGAGATTCCTTGGGAGATCCTAGGGTGCAATGACAAGGTGCTTTCCCTTGTCGCGCCTAGGCTGGCGTGATCTCCGCTTCAATCACTTCACACTGGTGTGGCAACGCTCCCAGCTGGGCATCCTGTATCGCTCCCGCCTTACCCAATGAAACAATGAACAAGAACGGATTGTTTGCCTGCGGTTGTCGGTCGCGGTACTCATCTCCACTCATCTTATTGTCGATATTAAGTGCTTCCAATTTACTAACGATTTTAACTCTTTTACTACTGCCATGCTCTCCGTGAGTTTCGACTACCTCTTGCACTAGGTCAGGATCGGGATTGCTCGCATCAGCGCGAACGGCCCGAGCTAAAAAGGAACGCTTTTCATTAAAAGAAAGCAAATCTTGAGAGAATTTCTTATCTTTTAACTTCTGAACGTAGGTTTTTATTCGGTCTTGTCTTAAAAGTTTGCAACCATAACTTGAAGCATCTTCTACGCGTCCCGTGCTGATGACATAGCCTGCACGCCGAACACTTTCGGCGATACTCATTCCTTTTATTGCGTAGTTCTCAACGAATTTTCTTTGCCTAGTGTTAAGTGGTTTGCTCATGGTGGAGGTTTTTACCTTGGAAAGATAACCTTGTCAACCAGGTGGACGATACAAGGGGCTTCTCGAGTAGTTTCCCCGTTTCAAGGGTAACAAAGTGACCCCCCTGAAAGTCAATGCTTTTTTCTCTCGCTTTGCTCTTTTTACATTATGAAAGATTCTGAAAGATTGTGCTTGAAATGATGGAAAGATAATGGCATGATGATTCCATGATGAACGCTAGAAGTGCTTAAACACTAGGCGCGGCGGGAATCACAAAAAAACAAAGGAGAAAACAATGAGCAAAAAATCCGATGCCCTAATCAGCTACCAAGAGAAGAGAAAAGCGGAGAAACGAGCCGACCTGATCGCCTCGCTTCCCTGGGTAATCATGACAATCGCCTGGACGATTTACGTCCTGGCACAACTTGCAACAATTAAAAACTAAACTTAAAGGACAAAAACAATGAGTACATACACGCAAAACATGATTGCCGTCCTAGTGGATTATATCCCATGCACTGAAACCAAGGGAAGCCGAGTCCGTTTAATCGCGCCGAGATTGACACGCCCAGGAAACAAAAAAGGATCTAAAAAATTCCTTCCCTTTGATCATGCTTACAATGGATCCGACGCAATCGCGATTGCTTGGCTGTCCGAGAAGGGAATTCCCGTGACGCATGAAGCCGAGGGAGTCGATTATCAATCGATTCTTTTTGTGCCGTTCACGCATATTGAACAACTCATTTACGCTTTTAATTCTTAATGCCATTTTACCCAGTCGAAAACCCTAACAAATAAACCCGAAGGATAACAAATGAACTTTCAAATTACGTTAAAATCCGCAAATGTAAAAACGGGCGCGATGCCCGTCACAACATCCAGCGCGAAGACTTGTCCTGATTCTTGCCCGCTGAAGGCAGGAGGATGCTACGCTAAAACCTCTTTTCTGGGCATGCACTGGCACAATGTGACCGCTGGAAAGCGCGGGAATACCTTTTCCGCGCTCTTGGCACAAATTAGGGAACTCGCTCCTGGTACGCTTTGGAGACACAATCAGGCTGGAGATTTGCCAGGAACGGGCGACCGAATAAACAAGCGCGACCTGGTACGCCTTGCCAGGGCTAATCATGGAAAGAGAGGCTTTACTTACACTCACAAGCCACCAACGGCGCGAAACCTGGACGCGATCCGAAGGGCTACCAGGGAAGGCTTCACGATCAACCTTTCAGCAAATAGCTTGAACCATGCCGACAAACTAGCCAAACATCGGTTGCCAGTTGTCGCCGTTCTCCCTTCCCAGGACATTGAAAAGCGCAACCTGGTGACCCCTCGCGGCACTCCAGTAGTGGTCTGCCCATCGACCAAGAGCGAGTTTATAACCTGCAAAACGTGCGGACTATGTCAGAAGGGCGACCGAGCTTTTATTATCGGATTTCCCGCACATGGAACTATGTCTGAAAAAGCCGACGCAATCGCCCGAAACTAAACCCACCAACCCAACCCACAATATGACCGAAACCGAAAGAAAAAACTACGTTGACGCCGTGACCCAAATCGCCCTTGCAATCCGAGCCAAAGGGAAAATCCCTTCTGGGCACTTATACGCCTCCCTCATGGGAACGATGGGTCTTGTGACCTACCAGGGAATTCTAGAGACACTAAAGAAAGCGGGACTCATTAATGTGACCGCTTCACATGAAATCATTTACATGGGAAATATCTAATGAAAATACATCCGAAAATCACTCTCGACCTAATCATCGAAGCTGTAGAACGCGACGACATGGAGGGATTCTGTATCGCTTGCGGCGCGACCGCTGAAGACAATTGCGAACCCGATGCCAGAGAGTACGAATGTCACTCTTGCGGGGAATTTAAAGTCTACGGCGCGGCTGAACTCCTTTTTCACCTTGCATAACTGAACCGAAACCAAAAAACCAACAACTGAACCATGAAAGAAAAAACCCCCCCGCTTTGCGGGTATTGTGGAGAACCGAAAGAGAATCACCGAGGAATCGACCTTTTTTGCCGTGACCAATACGCGACAAGCTACGTTGCAACTGAATCCGCGCCCGATGACCTGGATGCCATTTTAAGCCGTTTAATTGCGGCAACGGATCGCATGGCAGAGGAGATAGAAAAAATTAAAGCTAACCTATAACTGAACCGAAACAACCCGAAAGGATACAATGAACCCGACAACCTACGATATTATCATAACAGCCGCGATGATAGGCTACCAACTGAATCAACGCGATGCCGAGGAGATCCTTGCCTTTTTTACAGGCGGAAGCATAACTGAAGCGATCCGCAACTACTTTGCCGCATATGAATGCTAAAAAGACCAACCGCGAGCAGGATCAGTTCCAACTGATTCCCGAGCATATGATGCCTTTCAACTTATCGGGAGAAATCCTCCCGATAACTGAACCGCCGCATGATGAACCAGAAGACGGCCCAGAACCGCAGGACAATCAAGTCTGGATCGTTGACTTCACAAATTACTCAAACGAATAACACGACCGCATAACTGAATCAAACTGAACCAACCAATAACTGAACCATGAAAGACGAAATAATAACTGAAGCGCAACAACTGGTAAATAGCCTAGAACCGCTATTCTTTAGCCTTCTACGAACCGCCGAGCATCACCAGCACGATGAGGTGAGAATCAGCACCGCCAGGGCAAGGGAAATTCACCAGGATCTCCTTGTGCTAAAAAAGAAGCTGAAAAGTCTTGCAAGCACCAATAAGGCCGTTACCATGACAACAGATCGCCGTTTAGATTCGATCTTCAACCTATAACTGAAACGCAACCATGAAAATTAACTACGAATGCCATAACGAGGAATGTCTCCACGATTTTGAGATTGACTACACTCCTCCTACGCCTCACCGAAACATGAATGGAAGGATGGAGGATGCGATTCAAGGTGACGATGCCGAGTTTGACATTTGGGAATGTCCCGAATGTGGAACTGAAATCGACATTGAATACATCATCGAAAACAACTGATGAAACCTATCTCTCTCCACCGCTATCTAGCTCACGATTCAATTGGACACAAAGAGATGCTTTGCTGGTATAGTTTCTTGCGTCAACTCAAACGCAACGGACATTTGGAAACTGAACCGAAAGTTTTTAGAAAATATACTTGCAAGCGATCCATGCCGAGGCAACAATCAGAAGTTCTATGACAACTGAATCACCCACCTATATCGCTACCACGCCAAAGAACGCAGAAAAGGAAAATACCCATTCATTCTTGGGTCTTTACTTTCCGAGCGATCTTAAGCAAAAAGTCAACACCGCCGCAAAAGCTGAACGTCGATCCATGTCTCAATTCATGGTCATGGTCACTGAAAAGCATTTCGCAAACGCATAATGAAACAATGCTCTCAATGCAAATCAGAAAAAGAATCTAATCTTTTCTTCAAATCAAAAAACACTAAAGATGGATTGCATAGCTGGTGCAAAGAGTGCTGTAAAATTGGAAACAAGAAATCAAGGGAAAAAGTTAATTCTTCATTAGAAAAAAGAGCAGTCGTATTCCTTATAAATGCCAAAAATAGCTCAATCAAAAGAAAACAGATTTTTGATCTTGTTGTTCCAGATGTAATTAATATGTGGAATAATCAAAATGGGATTTGTGCTTATTCTGGCAGAGAAATGACATTAGAATCAAGCAAGCTGAACACAATTTCTATTGAAAGGATTGATAGCAAAGAAGGTTATACTAAAAAGAATACAATCCTAGTTTGCCAAGCAATAAACAGAATGAAATCTGATTTCTCATTTGAAGATTTCTTTCAGCTTTGCAAAGATGTAACTTTATTCTTATCAGATGAAAAACTTAATTTAGATGTTGATCCAATAAAAATATGAAAAAGAAAATAGGATTATATGATCGAATTCACGCAAAGCAGAAGCGTATCGCCGCAGGTAGTGGCGAACACATGAAAAAAGCAGGAGAGAAAGGTCGTCCAACCGCCGCCGCTTTCCGTAAATCAGCGAAAACCGCTAAAAAGAAATAATATGTCTGAAGCATGGACTAGAAAAGAAGGGAAGAATCCATCTGGAGGGCTTAATGCCAAAGGAAGGGCTTCCTATAACAAGGCTCATGGAGGTCATCTAAAGCCTCCTGCACCGCACCCTAAAACAGAGAAAGATGCCGCCCGAAAGAAGTCATTCTGTTCGAGGATGAAAGGGATGCGAGCAAAGATGACAGGGGAAGCCAAAAAGAAAGATCCAAACTCTCGCATCAACAAGTCCCTACGGGCATGGGGATGCAAGTAACCAAAACAACAACCAAAACATAATATGTCAAACCTAGCTACGCTAAACCAAACCGCACAAGAGATCGCCAATGCTCTCGGAACCATTGATCTTGACCTTCTCCAGAAGGTTCACGATCTAGTCACAGGAAAAACTTCTTGCTGTGACGCAACTGATTCCGAGGAAACCCTCTCTTCTCCAACCGCCGTTTCCTAATGTTAAAAGACATTATTGAAGCGATCCGAGGAATGAAGACCAAGGCAACGCCAGGGAAAACTTTGATCGACACCCGAAAGCTGTCACCAGCAAAGAAGGAAAAGATCAAGTCAGAGGCTACCAAGCCAGAAACAAAGGGGCGTAAGCCTCGCAACAAGAAAAAGTAATGCCTACCAAAAAGATGCCGAAAGGCAAAATGATGAGTGGAATGAAGAAGGCCAAGCCAGCTTCCAAGTCCACCAAGATGAAAGCCGCTGGTTCTATGATGAACAAGGGCTACAAGAAGATGTAACTAAAAAAGAGTGGCTAGGGAGCCATGAACAACTCCCTAGCCACATTTTAGTTACAGCAACCACGCATAGCAACCACATGAACAATACTGAAACCACGCAACCAAGTCAACTGATCGCCCAAAAAATGGTAGCGGTCATGCGAGACATCACGGCAATCGGAAAAGATAGCCGAAACCAAGCACAGAATTTTAACTTCCGAGGGATTGATGCCATCTACAATGAGCTTCATAACCTTCTAGCCAAGCATGGGATTGTCACTCTTCCCTTTGCAGGAACACCTGTCACCGAGGAGAGGACGAACAAGAACGGAACCATCCTCCGTTTTGTGCAACTCCCGATGACCTACCGATTCACAGCAGAAGATGGTTCTAGCGTGAATTGCCATGTCGTAGGAGAGGGTATGGATAGCGGAGACAAGGCAACGAATAAGGCAATGGCAATTGCCCACAAGTACGCCTTGCTTCAGACCTTCTTGATTCCTACGGAGGAACAGAAAGACCCTGACTATGAAAGCCATGAGGTTCAACCCAAAGTCAAGGTTGAGAAGCAAAAAAAGAAAGAGGTCAAGGAATTGCCACAAGAAGTAACTGAAATGCTTCAGAGCATGATGGATACAGACAATATCTCTGCTGACCATGTGATGGAGTTTTTAATTGCAAAGCGAGCAGTGAAGGACAGGAGTGTCAGGATTTGGGAGATTTCCGATGCAATTAAGAATCGCCTCGTTGAGAAGTGGGATGATGTGAAGAGCTTTAAGCCAATTCTGTAATATGGACGAACGCAACGGAAAGCCCTCATGCTCTGGCATGAGCCGTCTATCCCTCTGTGCTGGTAGCTGGAATCTAGAATCCACGCTACCGCCACAGGAGGCTAATGAATATATGCAGTTGGGAACGGATGTTCATGCCGCCCTAGCTGATCAGAAACCCTTTGAGGAGTTATCCGAGGAGGGTCAAGAGATCGCCACCAGATGCCTGTCAGCATTCTCTGATATGATCCGACAACTGGATCTTGGAGAACGCAACGATGAAGTCATCGAACAACGCTTCTGGTATGATGATCTCTTTTCGGGAGCTATTGACAGGGTAGATTTCTTTGGAGATTACGCAGTAGTAACTGACTACAAGACAGGACGCACAGCACAGAGCAGGGCAAGCGATAACAAGCAACTGATGTCTTATGCAGTTCTGGTTAAGAAGTATTACCCTAACCTAAAGACTATCTACGTTGCCATTATTCAGCCCCTTGCAGGAGGCACAACCATTGCCGAATACAATGAGCAGGATCTAATCGCCGCTGAACAGGAGATCCTTGGCATCGTTCGTGCTTCTCTAAAGCATGATGCTCCAAGAAATCCTAGTCCAGACGCTTGCAAATGGTGTCGTGCTAAAGGTATATGTCCAGACGCTTATGGCAATGCTCAAGCCGCAACAACCACCCTGCAAGTAGCTTCAAGCGTTGCAGTATCCACCCTATCGAATGAGGAATTGGCTCACCTAGATGCCAAGTCCATTATCGTTGAGGATTTCATTGATGAGATCCGCAAGGAACTAAAGTCAAGGCTCATTTCAGGGGCGCAAATTGCTGGATATTCACTCACAAAAGGAAGAACATCTCGTAATGTCACAGATACCACCGCCGCTATATCTGCGCTTTCTGGTGTTCTTGAACAATCTGATATTCTTGCTTGTGCAAAGCTGTCTATCTCGTCACTTGAGAAGGCAGTTGCAAAGGCAAGAGGAATCAAATCCAAGGATGCCAAATCAGCAGTTGATGATGCACTCGGTTGGCTCATCGAATCCAAGGAAAGCGAACCATCAATATCCCGTGACCGCTAATGAATACCCAGAAGACGCAAGAGCATTGTGGATTAAGTTCAAAGGTCGTGAGTGGATCGTTATGCACCATACTGATCACTTTACTGCTTTCCCTGGCGATAGCCGCAAAGTCACGAAAAACCAACTCCAGAACCTTTTCAATTATTTGAAGTCAGAAGGATTCATTTCCGATGACGACAAGCCAACACAAGAACCAACACCATGATAACATTAAGCATAGACACCAGCAAAATCGACAAGTCACTCCTCAAAGAAGTTACCAAGAGGGATGGAACAATCACCAAATACCTTAACCTTGTTTGCTTTCCCAACAAGGATGGCAAGGACGCACATGACAACGATGGTGTAGTGAAGCACTCACTAACCAAGGAACAGCAAGCGTCAGGAGTCACCTCTCCAATCATTGGCAACTACAAGGACAAGGGCAACTACAAGGACAAGGGTAACGGAGGATCAGCACCTAGCTTTGTGGATAAGGTAAAGCCAGCAAAGGCATTCCAGAATCGAACCAAGCCAGCACCAAAACAGGAAGAGGATTTCGACGACATTCCTTTCTAAACCATTACAGCAACCACAATGGCAACCACCAAAACCACTATTGGAAATCGTATCATTGCTCTGGAGGCAGGGCTAGACTTTCAGAACAGGGAGTCTAACCACCTCCTAGAGATGAGTAGGAAGCACCATGTTGAAATCCTGCACTTGCAGGAGGAATTACATGACATCAAAAAGGTACTGACATTCATATCCATAGGGATAATCACAGCTTTTTCCATCTTTATCTTCAAAGTCTGGTAACAATGAAAATAGTACAAGTTTTAGCCTACTGCTCTTGTCCCGAAATCAAGGACAAGAACGGAGATGAATACTCACGCATTCCCCAATGGCATAATTGCGACTACATTCGTAAGCGTAATAGGCTAATCAAGGAAGCCGAAGCATATGCCTTGGATAACTCCAAGAAGCCTAATGGAAAGATGGATGGGTACAAGTTTACTCAAGTCTTCAGTACCAAAATGGATCAACTTGCCAAAGAAGCAAAACTCGTATGAATGAATTTTCTGAAGAGGCAGAATCTTATTGGAATGGAGAACACGTTCGCTACCTAGCGGATAACAACAAAGTTCCTTCTGTTGAAGATCGGGTCAAGGCCGCATTTGATGCTGGCGTGAACTCAATCTTCCAAGGGAACTTTGAAATCTACGCCAACAAGGACATCAACTTTCCCAAGGGACATGAACTCTAGCGTGAAACCAGTTGAGGTTTTAATATCTCCAACTGAATTTCATGCCGCTGTGAACTCCGCATTGCTACAGGTGACTTGCTCATCTTTGGACAAACGGAATCACACCTATACCATGAAGCGAAATAAACTAGGCATCCTTAATCATTCCATCATTGGAGCGATAGGAGAGATTGCCTTTGCCAAGTTTGCTGATCGGTTCTTTATTCCACAAGTCAACACTTTTCATGGCATACCAGATTGCTTTGAAGACATTGAAGTAAGGACATCTGACAAGAATCTTACCCTCATTACGAGGGATGATGATAGTCCAGACAGGAAATATGTGAAGGTAATGACCAATGGGAACAAGGCTCTGATCGTAGGATGGTTATATGGACATGAGACACGAAGGGATGAGTTCTTTAAGAGTAGTGAAGGTCAGCGTGATTGCTGGATGACACCGCACGAATATCTAAAACACCCAAGTACAATCTTTGAAAAAGCATTGGATTTGGAAAACATGGAGGACATAGAATGGTAAATATGACAACCGAAAACACCAATTCCCCAACTTGGAAAGTCTGCAAAACTTCTAATTCAGCCCTGCTTGAAGACGAAAAGGAAGGAGAAATACTGAATGAAATACTGTGTGCCAATGCCGATGAAACAGAGTGCCTTGTAGCTTTATTGAACAATTTGGATCAAGAACTTACCGAGAAAACCAACGAGGTCGCAAGGCTCCAGCAACAGATCAGAAATATGCAGGAGATTATTGACGACGATACCAAACAGAAAACCGAGCTAAACAACGAGGTCGCAAGGCTCCGTGAGGAAGCTAACAACTGGCATCAGCACTACCGAGACGAGTCTTCCAAGGCGCAGAAATGCAAACAGGCGTTTATTGAACAGGAGAAAGAGGTCGCAAGGCTCAGGGAGCTTCTGGAAAGAGCGATTGAAGCAATAGAGGAGGAAGGGTGTCCTAAAACTGCAAATGATATTCGTGAAGAACTAGCCCGACTCGCCCCCTCGCCAGAGGAAACCCAAGACGGGGTAACCATGAGCGAGTGGTACGAAGGCTTCGCAAAGATCCAAAGCACCGACCCAGTTAATGAAATATCCAAACTCAAAGAGATGGTCATGGACGCCGCAAGGCGTGGCGATGAACTCGCCGCTCATTGGAAAGAGCGAGCCGAGAAAGCCGAGGCACTAATTCAACAACTTCACCACCTAGCAGAACAACTACCCGAAGCTAGTAAAGCCTAATTACCACTCACAGCTAGTATGAACCAAGACACTTTTAATAAAGCACTAGACGCTTGCGTTGAGTACAGAAAACAGCTCGACGAGAAAACCAACGAGGTCGCAAGGCTCAGGGAGGAGAACGCCGACCTTAAAGAAACCTTAAAACAGATTAATAAGATCCGCTACGAGATCCAGAAGCTGAAGCAAAAATGAACTCAAGAGCAAAAGGATGCCGTGGAGAACGGATGTGGAGAGATGAACTACGAGATGCAGGGTTCACCGCCAGAAGAGGTCAGCAATTCTCTGGAGGATCAGATAGCCCCGATGTCATATGTGAGTCTCTTCCAAACTATCACTTTGAAGTTAAATTCGTACAGGCAGGGAATCCCTATGTCTGGATGGAACAGGCTATCAGAGATGCAGGAGTCAAGACACCTGTTGTTGCACATAAACGCAACGGAAAGGATTGGCTGGTGGTTATGAGGGCATCAGATGCCATCAACCTAATCAAGAAGGCAGAGGGTATATGAGTGAAGAAGTTTGCCCCTGTTGCGGAAGACCTTTCAAGGCCACTAAAACAAAACCAACGGATGAGGAATGGATGGCATCACTCAAGGATCTTTATCCTTGGGTGGACATCCCTACGGAGATGAAGCGTATTGACGCTTGGCTATCCATCAATCCTCGGAGGCAGAAGACTAAAAGATTCATCATCAATTGGCTGAACAAGGTTGAGAAACCGCTACAACTCAAGATAGAAAGACCAAAGATAAAGAAAGCATTACCAGAAGTAGATGATTTGGATTACAGAGAATGGAAGGCTAGAGAAGGTTACCCTCCTGTAATTCTTAACACCTTTTTCTATGAAGACCCTGCATACATCCAAAAAGCATACTTAAAACAAGTATGATTGTGATGCCATCAAACAATACAGGATTTGATTGCGGAAGACTTTTTGGAATGTTTCCGAACAGACTTGCTCATCTTCATTCTTGTGAAAGGATTTCTGAACCAAAACCAAATATACGATGGGCATTGGATAATGGAGTTTTTGGTGCTTTTACTTCTGGTCGTGAATGGTCTGAAGAACCATTTTACTCTTTTCTAGATGCTTATGCGGCATGGAAACCCATGTGGGCAGTTGTTCCAGATTGGGTAGGAGATAAAGATAAAACCCTTTTACTTTGGGAAAAGCATTCTCCAGCACTAAAAGCATTTGGGGTTCCATTGGCTTTTGCCGCACAAGATGGAATGACTCCAGATCATGTTCCAGGTGATGCAGAAATTGTTTTCATTGGTGGATCAACTTCATGGAAATGGCGTTCTTTACCAATGTGGACAAAAAATTTCCCAAGAGTTCATGTGGGTCGAGTAAATTCACGAAGACTCTTGGAGATGGCAGAAGAAAATGGAGCCGAATCTTGTGACGGCACAGGGTGGTTTCGTGACCCCAAGAGAACGCAAGAACTTGAGGATTATCTCAATTCAACTAACCAGCAACCACAATTAGCATTATGACCGAAGAAGAAGAAATCAAATGGGAGCGAGATCACCCAATCACCAATTCACTTTTAGCAACTCTAGCCAGAGACATGGTTAGGTTGTCAAAAAACCAAAGAGAAACCATCAGACAAGTAGTGGGTAAAATGGAAGTAGAAACAAGAGAGTCTCGTGACGCTCAAGTTAAACTTCGTAATCACATCATCTGGCACATTGAAAAAAATAGCAAATCCACAGCTATATATCAACAAAATGAAAAAAACTGAAAAAGAAATAATAAAAGAAATTATAAATTACATCGAATCATCATCAATTTACCCTTGGACGAACAACTTTGAAAAACTAATTAAAAAAGCAAAGAAATTAACAAAATGAAAGCAGATAAATACAATCAAACATTTAAACTCTGGAAAGACTTTACATTTGAAGCGGCTCATCAACTTACCAAAGTGCCATCAGGGCATCAATGTGGACGACTTCATGGTCATTCCTACAAAGTTAGAGTTCATTGCAAGGGCAAATTAGATCAAAACAGAGATTGGGTTGTTGATTATGCGGATATTGCCTATGCGGTACGCCCCTTAATTCAAGAATTAGATCATTCTTTTTTGAATCACATACTTGATGGTGAAACTACAGCAGAAAACTTGGCGTTCTGGATAGCAATGAAGTTGCATATCAAATTGCGTTCCTTGTATGCGGTAGAAGTTTTTGAAACCCCAACAACATCTGTAATTTTTGAACTATGAGCATTAAAATTAACCTAGATAAGTTTCCAGAATATCCAGAGATTCAGAGATTGCTGAATGGTATATTGGAAGATAACAACAAACTCATAACTACCTTGAGAGAGATCCAGATTCTCAACGCTCTAGGCAAGACCCTAAAGATCAGCGAGGCAATCAAGGCCGCATTAGATGAGTGAAGAAATCAAACAACTTGTAGGTGACTTCCTTGTGGAGACATCCAAAACAAGTACCCCACAATCTGATAAATTCGGTGAGGCATTACGCCACAACTGGATAGAGAATCCCCATTGGGAAGACACAGCGGCTTGCCATGATCTTTGCAAGAAGATTGAGGGTCAACTTACTAGGGCCATAGACATAGCAGATGCCATGATGCAATGGGAGACACCAGCAGATGCCAGGAAGACAAGCAAAGACTTAAGCGATTTAAAGAAAGAGATAAATGAAATCACCAATTGACGACATTTTAAAAGAACTTGGGATGGAGACACCCGACATCCCTCCCATTAACAAGAAGGAAGCAATCGAAATGGGTCTTGTGCAGGGGCATGAGAAGCCAAAGAAATGTGAATGCGGTAAGTCTGCTTTCACTTCAGAGGCTAAATGTGATGCCGCTATCAAGCACAGGCTACAGCAGGGATTCGGAGGGACGGGATTCCTACGAGCATACGAATGTGACATCGTGCGAGGCAACTGGCATATGTCTTCAGTCAACCACAAGAAAAAACTATGAACCAACTACAATCATTACTATTCGCGGCTTCACTACACACCGCACCCATTCAACCAGCATTCCCACAGGTCGTCTATGTTGCCAATCTGTCTGCAACAGATGGTCGGGATGCAGGGAACTATTACTCCATAACCCCCATGCCAGTTGTACAACCTGTCATTCAACCCATAACGCCAATCGTTATGCCTGTGTATAACGAAAACGGAGGAGAGTAATCAAATCCTTCTTTTTGCGGGTTTCTTATTCTTTCCCTCGTAGTTTCTTGTCTCTAGCTCCTCCAGGGGCATATCTCGGTCTAACAACCATTTCCTTGCCAACATCCTGTTCCTTAAATTGGAAGGATCGTTATTGATATTGTATGGATTCTCCCAGAATGAATTGTGTCTCTCATGGTAGATGGCACTTTGGAGTTCCCTTCCTTGCGATAGCTTGAATAGTTCACGCATGATCCTATCCCAACACTCCCTACCAAGAACCATGTCGGGAAATAGATCGTGATTCCTACGCCACCATCCTACTCTAAAAGCAAATAGATCGCACCCTCCATACTTGTTTCCGAGGCATATTTCATCATCTAGAATAGGTTTATCTATCTTTTTGAAATCATATCGGTAGGCATATGCAGGTAGATTGCCAACAAGTCTTTGAATGATGTTGGATGCCACACAGGTATCCGTATTGGTCAAGACAATCACATCCTTGTCATCACGACCAATGCAAGCCATGCGGATCATATCCTTGATCATGGGAATATTTTTCTTTTCTTCTTTGATCACATTCCCTGCATGGCGCACAAAGCAGGAGTCATCTAACCCTAGATCAACCCAACCGATACCGTCCCATGTCTTTGCGGCTACAGCATTCCTACGCTTTTCCTCGTTAGTTGCCCAAGGAGTACGTTGGTAAACATGGATGACATTGGGATGCTTTGGCTTGGAAGGAGGGTTGCGTATGAGTTCCAAGATGCGAGTAACATCCCTTGGGAAGTTCTTGTAGCGTGTATAAGAGGCGTAGGATGGTCGCCATGCCGCCCCATGCCACATGGTAGGTGTATCTGCCACTAGAGCATGAACAGGCTTTGTAGTGGCATAGGATAGGTGTAGGTTGCCACTATCCGTTAGGATCATTGCCTCCGTATTTGGGTGATCCATGATGCCAAGCAGATCAAACATCCGTTCTGCTTTGACTTTTGATAGGTCAATGATCCAATGATCGGGAAATGAATGGTTAAGTATTTCCCAAAGCAGATCATCCCAAGGAAAAGGAGATGATTTTCCTCCTGTGCTGACTACGATCCAAGGCTTGTTTCCATTGAATTTCCTTATGAGTTTGTTCTCACGCTTGTAATTACGACGATCAAATACAAGAGGAGGTTGGCTAGGCCAAAGTTCTAGCTTGCCAGCCAGCTTCCATGCATCCTTCTGGAAACTATCACAGACTATCTTTGGAGCATGGTAGTTCCCATAGACTTGGCTGACAATTACATCAGAGATCCCAACAACTTGACTTGTCTTGACATCATCTGAATATTGTTTCGCAAATTGTATCGCTCCAGCGACATCCTCAAACGCTCCATCGAATACAAGAGGATCAACATAGCTAACGCCATCAAGAATATCCGCATAGTCTTTGGCAACAACAAGCCGAGGCTTGACACCAGTTTCTTTGTACTCATTTAAAAGAACAGGCAGGAAAGCTATGATGTCCCCATAGCGTCCAGCGTTGACATGGACACTAGCCATTCACCTTGGTGTACTCTTTATGAAAAGCAGTAGCCAATCCCTTGGCATGGACAGCAAGGACTTTCACCCTGTCAGCACCACCCTTTTGGGCAAGCGTCTCTGGATTCAGTTCACCAGATGAGGCTAGACCCGAAAGGATTGCCAGCCAAGCATCATCAGCTTTGATCTTCTTCTCCATAGGATTTGGTGAATCGCTTGCGAGGTTCTTCTGTTGGCTTGGGGAGGACTTTGAGTTGCGGCGTTTCTTGTACTTCCGCTTCTGCTTTAATTCCCTCGGATTCGGGGGAATTGGTAGTTGCTGGTTTTCCTGTATCATAGTCAATGGGTTCAAGAGGGCCATACTTCTCTAGGTATCTTCCTAGTTCGATAAAAAGATAGCGGCGTGAATCAATAAGATATGCACAAGCCGCCTTGAAAAGTTCTGTGGGAGGACGATTGTTTGCCTCTCCATCTTCCTTGAGTTGCTTGAGGACAGGATCATCCTCAAAATGGACGGCAAATGCAGTTGGTAATTTGTATTTCATAGCGTGGTTGGTAAGCAAAAAGGTTTCCTTATTTTGGCAACCTTGGCAAGAGGATTATTTGGCGTACCAAGGTTTGTTTGATTTTGAGCTAGACCCTTGTTCGTACCAAGGTTTTGTGGATGTACCCGCACGATTGCCAGAACGAGCAAGAGGAATATTCTGACGCAATCCAGGGATATTGTACTCAATTTGTTGCTTAATGGTTGTTGGTTTGCGTTTAGCACCCTCATCAGTATCAGCGGCTATGTTTGCAATCAAAGCAGGAACAAGACCTCCAGCAATTTCCTGTACAGGGTTTGCATTTGGTTGACCAAGGCGCATGATCGGGCCAGATACAGGAGCATTTCCAAGCATTGCAATCAGAGATTTTGCAAATCCTGTTGCTACCGCTGTAGGCATATCTGTTTTCTTCATCAATGCTTGTTGAACCCTTCCCACGGTACTTCCAAACTGCATAATTTCAGTAACGGGATTGTGTGAAATGTAGTGGAAAACATGACCATTGATTCGGATTGTTCCCCATTTCGTATCTCCATCTCCCTCTTTGCGACCAGATTGGTAGTACCCACCAAGAACACGATCTTTTTTATCCTTGAATGAGTCAATATATCCATACAAAGCGGCGGCAAATCCAATACCACCAACCTTAAATGCCTTATAAATTGCATCCGATTCCGTTGCTGTAAGATTATCAATTCCATTCCAGTAAGCTCTTCCAAGCCTAAATGGAACTTCAACAGGAAGAGCAAATATTCCACGCATCACCTGCTTAAAGTAATTGGCAGGTGTCTTGATAATTCCTTTGGTAATAAATGTTTTCACTATTGTTGAAACTACGTTTCCTGCAACGCTTGAGCGACCTGTCTTTGGATCAATTTGCTCTAGCTTTCTAAAGTATGCATTGATTGCATCAGCTACATTATTTGCCTCCTGTAGTTTGGCAGATTGAGCCTTCTCATATGCCGCCTTGTATATAGCCGCACGAACAAGATCATTCTTGCTTGAGCCTGGAGATGCCTTTTCCGCATTGGCAAGACCCCTGTATCTGTATAACTCTTCTTGAGCAGTAAAGGGAATATGCTTCAATGCGGCGTGTAGGCGACCTCCAAACCAATCATACCACCTAGCAACATTTGGGCGCACCTTTCCAAATAATTCTTCTGATTCAGAAAGACCCGTTTTGTAAACCTTTGGTGCTTCAGCGGCTCCCTTCAATAGTCCTTTGTAATATTTAATCAACCCTTGGGTAGTACCGCCACCAGATTCCAAAGATCCCTCTTTTGGCTTCATTCCAGGTAACATTGAAACAGCGGCTCCAGTAAATTCCTCAATTGGAGTAGTTACCATCTTTGCCAAATCAAATCCGAGAATCTTTTCAAGGGAATGGTATCCAGTAATGGCAAGACCTTTAGCGGCTTCTGATGTTCCTTGGAGAACCTTTGCCCAAACAGGCTTTTTCTGTTCTTCATATTTTAATAATTTACGCTCAAATTCATTTTGCAAACGCTTCAATGAAAGCTCTTTGCGTTGAGTTTCTTCAGTTTTGGCAGTAGGAATACGCTTGGGTGCTTTTTCGTAATTGTTAGTACGAATTCTCTCTTGAATTTCTGCCATCTTCTTTTCGATGGCCTTTTGCCTACGCTCGTTATACGCCTCTTCTGGAGTTTTCTTTGGCTTTGCCTCTCCTTCAATCTCCTTCAAAAGTTGCTCCATAGCATTCTTTTCCAAACGCAAATTCTCTGTCTGTGGGCTATCTGGTTCAGTAGGAGTACGCTTTAATTTTTCTCCTGTACGGAGTTGCTTATCAAGATCAGCTATGCGATTACGCAATGCTGTTTGCTTTGCGGTATCGCGAGATGCAAGTTCCTCTGGCGTTGTCGGGCCTTTATATTTCTTCAAAAGTTCATTCAGCTTTGCTGTTTTCTCTCGAATTTCTTGAGTTACCCTATTGCGTTGAAGTCCAGTTCTTTTTGTTTTAAGTCCCTCATTTAAACGATCAATGCTTTCTTGTAGGCGTGTAAGCGTCCTTAATTCTGCCAATGCTACGCGATCCGCTTCTTTGCTAGGGTATTTTGCCTTTCCATATTCGGAGAATGCACGACGAACATCACGCTCTGTAGCGTCTGGGTAAATATCCTTAATGTCGTTATGAACGGCTTTCATAACATTATCCTCTCCCTTAACTCCATCTAGAATATGTTTTCTTGCCAGTTCATAAACCAGTTTGTGCGTCATCGGCTCCCTCAAATCTTCAAGACCAGGCAGTAACGGATCGGCAACTTTTTCTGCTTTTCCTCTAGCTTTTATTTGCTCAATAGATTCCTCTGGCTTGGGGGCATTCTCTTTTAATTGCTCGGATTTTTTACCAGCCACCCTATCTCCTGTAGAATCGTATTCTTTTTGTGATGCCGCAAAGATTTCTTTGATGTAAGGACGAACATATTCTCCAAGTTCCTTAACCATTCTGGTTGTGAATTTAGCAATATCAGTAGCACCTTCAAAAATGTAATCAGCACCTATAATTGCATGATCAATAATATCTTCTGGGTTTAATCCAGCATTGAATCTACCTTCTCTAATCCTTTGGCGAACACGTTCTTTGGCAGAGTTTGCATTATCTTTAATTACCTTTCCAAATTTCTCAATGAGTCTTTGAATTTGAGGTTCAACCTTTGGGCGTGAAGCAAGTTCAGCTTTAAGCTCTTGGATGGTTTTCCAATAAGTTTCAGAAACATCTGCCTTTTCTTGGGAAATCTGATCTTTTTCTTTTAGTTTGCCCAAGTCATCAATTTCTTTCTGGATCTCTTCAGATTGCTTTTTGATCGCTTCTCTCTCTGGTGCTTCTAATGGGCGACCCAATGCCCTCCTTGCCCTTCTTTGCATATTATCAACAGAGAAATCTTCCTTGATCATGGTTTGATACATCTGCAAAAGCCTACCAGCCTGTGATCCCGCTTTAGCTTGAGCCATATCCAACCTATTCATCTCTTGCTCTATGGAATCTAATTGTTCTTTGGCGGCTTTCCTTTCGCCATCAGATTTAGTTTCGTCGTCAAGAATGTTTTCCCATGATGCTTTTTCATTCATCAAACGATTGCGTTCAACTAACAATGTGGCGGCATCGTCTGGAGTAATGTTCTTTTGACCAGCATCAACTACCCTGGCAATCAATGATTTGGCGGCTGTTGGATCTGCTTGTGCGCGGGAAACTGCTCTAGATACTCTTTCGGCAACAGGTTGCCTTTCTTCTTTAGGAATTTCATTAATTCCACGGGCAAGACGTTCTTGTGTAACAACTTCCTTTTTAAGTCCAGTTGTGCGCTGTGGAAACATTTCCGATTGTTCTGGTAGTGCTTGAACACCCAAATATGGTTCAACTTTAGGTTTGCCAGATGCCGTATCATATAGATCGGAAACCTCGCGGGAGGTAATGCCAGGGAACTTCCTAGAAAGAATGCTTTGCATCTCCTCTGGCGTAGGAGGCTTTCCTCTCTGCTTTACAGATGTATCGTAAACCTTTTTTGCGAATGCTTCCTGTTCCGTGGGGGGTTTAGGGCCGTATTTAGCTTCAGCTTCACGCTGTGCCTGTTCGCGGGATCGACCTCCAGTATCAAAACCTCCACCAATATCCTTATTCCAGCTTCCTTTGATTGCTCCCCAGATTTGGCGCAGATAGCCACGGATTCCATTGCCAATTCGTGAAACCATATCCCTAGACCAATCACGGAATGATTGTGTTCCTTTGCGTACTGCATTTCCAAAAGCAATAGAAGCATCTTTGATGGCATCGGGGAATTCAATAAATGCACCCTCTCCACGGCGTGAATTAAAGAAATCCTTTAAATCTTGCTCCATTTCAGAAGCATATTTTTCGGGATCAGTTTGAGCTAGATTTCTCAATCTTTCGCTTTCGCTTATTACCTTTTTCTCGGCGCGAGATTGCTCCGTAGTTTCCTTTTCTTCTTTTATCGCGGAATCAGATGCTTCCTTAATGTACTGCCAGAGTTCTGGAACGGTTTCTATTTCCAACCCAAGTCCTGCTTCGTGCAATCCCTGTAGTGCAACATCAATTGATTGACCCTCTCCATTGGTTCCATAAAGAGTTTTGGCGTGTTTCTTTGGCAATTCTGGAACATCGTCATATTCTCCTCCTTTTACTTGCTGTCCACTTTGACGGATTTGTTTTTCCCATTCACGCTTGGGTAGAATCTTATTCTCTTGCAGATAACGAATTACTTCATTGCCATTTTTCCCTCCAAAGTATTGAGGCTTGCGATAAGCTGATTTAGGGCCACCTCGTTCGCTTGGTTTGATTCCCTGGTCATGGTAATTTGCTTCCTGTTCTACATCAGCAAGAAGACGCTCCACCTCTGGTTCCATGTCTGCTCCAATCACCAAAGCATCACGATACCTTTGTACGGATTCTTTTAGGAATTTGTTGCGTTGCTTATTGGCTATCTTTTCTACGACATCGGCAAGTTCACCATGAGTCTTGATAGCATCAGCATCTGCTCCGTAGTAACGGCGTTCTACCTCACGATAGGGATTGGTGGGCTTCTCTGGTTCAGCGGGTTTTGTAGCTTCACCCATAGGAAGCTGTTGCTCTTCCTCTGTGCCTATGGTCAGCTTCTCTGGCTCTGGAGCCATTGTCTCTCCAGCTAGGTTGAAAGGTAGCTCTTTCTCTTGGAAAAGGTTTCCTTCTCCATGAGTTTCAATTGTGGGAACGGAAGGTTGATTGGCAATTTCTTTCTTCCTAGCCCATGCTTGCATATTAATTCTCTTGGCATTGCTTGCCTTCTCTTGAGAATTAGCACCACTTGCTTTGTTTTGATCTAGCCTACGCTTTTTCCAAGCATCTACTTGCTCTGGTGTATTTGCATCAAAAAGGCTTACTACTTCTTCTTTGGGCTTTTCACCTTCTTGGGTAACTTCTTCTGGTTTGTTTTGTTCGCCCACTCCTTCGCCCACGGCTGGTGCGTTGCGAACGCCCACTTCTCTTGCGCCTTGCTTCTGAACGGCATTTTGTTTTTCGGTTTGTTGTTTTTTGATTTCCTCTACAATATCTGCATTTGTAGCTCCCTCTGGAATACGAACTCCATTGTGTGCGGCGGCTTCTAAAAGTGTAGTGCGTGAAAGACTGTTAGGATCAGTTCCAGTATTGATCAATTCCAAAATGTCTTTTGCTCCTGTGGTAAGCTCTCCTGCTGGTGGTTTTTCTGAAAGCCCTAGCCTTTCTAGGACTTCTTGTTTTTTCTTTTCAAAATCATCGGCATTCTTTTGGTTATTATCAAAATCCTCTTGCGTTGCCTCTGGATCAAATTCACGCATTTCCTCAAGAGACTTGAATCTACGAGGGCCACTTTGTTTAATTTTTTCAGCAAGACGATCAACCAGTTTTTGATTACCCCTTTTCCTTGCAATCTCCAATCCGAATGCGTGAGTATCTAAATCATCAATCCTGCCAATAGTTGCATCAGCACCAAGATTTAGATTTGTTTTAACCCAAGAATCAAAATCTTTATCAGACATTTCTACCAATTTTGCAGGATCTTTTTCCGAACGAACGGCAGTACTATGATCCGCATAATCTTTTAGCAATTGAGACTCCTCTGGCGAAAGATCGCCTTTTAATACATTTTGAGTATTGAATTGTTCAATAGAACCATACCCAAGTGCTTTAGCCCTAGCATTTAAGGAATCTCTATTTTCTAGAGAACCTGCAACTGGTTTAGTTTTTTCTACAGGCAGTTTAGGAGCTTTCTGAAGTTTATCAATCTGTGCCTGGATAGCATTCCACTCTGGAGATCCCTCTTCGTGATTCCATTGCTGATTGAATAGATCATCAATCTTGACTTGTGCAGGAGTTACAGGAACTTCAGAAACAGGGGCAGGTGCAGGAGTTTCGACAACGGGAGTTTGTGGAGCAAATTGAGCATCAGCGGCGGCATTGATTGCGGCCTCTCGCTCGTTAACTACAGGATTTGCAGAGGGAGAAACTTGCGGAGCAGGGCCACCTACTTTATTATCGGCCTCAATCTGTTGGCGTAATTTCTCTTGTGCTTCAACGCCAGTTGTAACCCCGTGGAAAAGACCAAATGCAATATCCTGGGTAAGCGATTCTGGCGTAGGAATCACGCTCTCACCCATCATTTTCCTAATGGTTGCACCAGCGGCGGTATTGGCAACACTACCTGCAATCGCTCCAGCAACACCTTGGATCAATGGAGTTTGGGTAGAAAGAAGTTTGGATACACCAATTGATGCCAGCTTTCCTCCTACAAGATATGTTGCAAGCGCAGGAGCCGTTTTTACAGCGGCTTGAGTTGCGGCCTTTTGTGCTTGATCATCAATAACCGATTGATCGGTCATTCCTTGACTTTGGAGATTCTGAACCGTGTTTTGATATGTATCCTCATATGCCTGTGAAGCTCCCTGCAAAGCACCTAATGCCATTCCAGCAGGGCCAGTAGCCATAGTTGGAATCATCGAAACAACACCACCTGCACCTCTTCCTATCTGTGCAGAGATAGAAGTATCCTGTGGATTTACTCCGTAAGCGGCGGGATATTGGCTAGAAAGATCGGCTAGGGAGGCGGCGGCTTCTTTAGTAGATCCAATCTGGTTTTGAAGGTTGTCAATCCTTCCTTGGATTTCAGAAATATCATCTTCAGATGCTCCGCTAGACTTGGCTTGTGCAAGCTCATCTTGAGCCATCTTTAGGTCTTTCTGTTGCGCTCCACCAAAGTAACGTACTGCACCACCAATTGAGTTAATGGTAGATGTTGCCGCTGTGTTGGCAAAGTTAGCCAAAGCATTTTTAATTGGATTAGGCGGCGGTGTCCGTTGCTCTATAGGTTGATCTGTGGGTGATCCGTATGATCCTGAAGCAAATGTTATGTTGTTTAGCCTTGGGGAAATATGTTGCTGACTTGATTGATCTAAACTTTTTTGTACGGCAGGAATAGAAGCCGTTGTATAAGAATTATCCAAAGATTGATTGGACTGATTTTGTCCAGTTAGATCATTTGGATCAGATGTAGGAATTATTTTTGAATCATTTGTTTTGTAATCAAGAAAAGAATCTATCTCATCACTACTCATTTTTTTAAATGGACGAGTATTTTGAGATTTTTGATCGGGTTTTTGATCTAAAAAAGCATCAGCTTCTTCATCTGACATACGAACTCCACCAGCGTTTTGAGGTGCTAGTTGTATTCCAATTTCATTGGGAGACATTGACTCCTTTTGAATTGGAGCATTTTCATTAGATGGCTTTGCATCTAGAAATGCATCTATTTCATCAGAGGTCATTGTGCTGAAAATGCGCTTATTAGTTGTTTGGCTTGTGCTTTGGTTATTTGACCAGATTGATATGCGCTTCTAACTTCTTCTGGTGTTTTAAAAGTTGCGTTACCCTGTTGAATTTGCTGGTCTTGATCTTGATTTGATTGCATAGAAGGCAAGCCCGTCCCTGCAACTTGTGCAGGAGCTTGTGTTTGTCCATATTGCGAAGCAGGAATATTTCCAGAACCAATTTGACGAGATCCAATGTTTTGCAACTTCATCAAGCCTTCAAGGGCATTGTCAATGTTTTGCTTTCGCTCAACAAGGTTTTGGTGTTTTTGAAGAATAGGACTAGAAAGCATACCGCCAAAAGTAAAACCAGAACCAGGAACGGGTGCATTAGTTACATCATTTTTGGATGATTTTGCTTCTTGGATTTGATCTGCTAATTCTTTTTGCTTTGTTTGGAATTTAGAAATAAGTTCATTGTAAGCATTATCAATGTCTGAATTTGATACAGAATTTTTGCCATATGCGGCTTGTTTCTGCTTGTATAGACTATATCCATGAACAAGTCCCCTTATGTCATCAACAGATGGATCTTTTCCATCTTTAATTGAATCATCAATGTTCTTTGCATAATCTCCAATACCTTTTATTCCTCTAGAAGAATCTCCTTCATACATTGCATTGTATTGATCAATTTGGGTATTTTGCGCGGCTGAAGAGGCTTTTTGCATTTCTGACTGCTGATATTCAGTAGCGGCCTTTGGAATTGGATTTCCGCTTTCATCAACAGGGTATTTGGCATTTATTTGAGCCATTCTTGCATTGAATAATTGGCTATTCCTCCAATTTTCATTAGCTTGAATGGCTCCATTCATCATTTGTGTTCCCATTTGGGATGTAAGAGGATTCCTGCTAGCAAGGCCAGCGGCTTGAGTTACATCTGTAATTCCTCCAGAATCCCCAGAAGCAATCTTTTGCATTCCAGTTGCATACTGCTGTTGTATTGCTGGCAACATGGCCTGTGCCGCTTGAGATGCAGAGTGCGTCTCAATGGCATTGGCAACTTTCTGTCCGAGATTCACCAAACTCTGTTGAGTCATGGAGTCCTCTTGGACTTGGGGGCCAAAATTCATGTATCCTATAGGCATATTAGTAATTTATTAGTAACCGTTAGCAACGCTATTATAATAATCATTAGCTCCAGCACTCGTGGAAGGATTAGAAAGCAAAGAAGACATTAAATCAGAACTTCCGCTAGATGAATCACCAGATGACCCTCCGCTATAATTACTATATAAAGATGCAAGCGCAGAAAGAAGACCACCAGTTTGACTAGAAGTATTAGAAGCACCCTGACCAGATGAATTAGATCCGTAGTATCCTGCCATACTATTAGCACTAGATCCAGATGCTCCCATACCACCAATATTCAAAAGGCTATTAAGCAAGTTTGTGCTATTCAAATTGTTAGCCATAGTCTGGTTGGCATTAGCTTGATAAGTATTTTGAGCCGCTTCTTGAGCCAGTTGTGCTGTTCCAAGAACCTGTTGATTTCCAACTTGAGCCGCACTAATCCCATACCCCATCAATGCATCTGGACGGGTAACCATACTATTTGCAAGTTGTTGCCATGTAGGGGCCGCACTTAATCCCTGTTGGGAAATCTGATATGATGTCAATCCAAGGTTACGAGCAAATGCAGATGGAGCTTGTCCTCCTTTAGTAAAAGGATTGTATCCACCGCCAAATCCTTGGGCTATTGATCTTTGGATATTTTGTTGAACATCTATTGGTATTTGACCAGCGATTTCTTGATTGAGAGTTTGTAATGCCTGTTCTCTTTGGGCAGAGGAACCAGGCGTAACCATGTTCTGCAAATCAATGTTCTGCTGTGTAAACAACGGAGCATATTTCATTGCATTTTGCGCCGCATTGCCAAACACTTGGTTTTGGGCATCACTAAACATTTGAGGGGTTGGAGTATCCCCATAAAACCCTTGTTGTTTTTGTGTTCCAGCTTGAGCCGCAAGTTTTTTGTTGGCTTCTCCCTTTGTATAAGAGGTATATGCAGTTCCAGCCGCACTAATAACTACAGTTGCAATTGTTGCGTAACTCATGAGATTAAAAGTTCTTTGTGGATAATGCTTGGGCTGTTTTCTTTTTTCCAAGTATTAAACCTTGGATTTTCTTTTTTATCAATCAAAGGATTGATTGTATCTTCCGTGATATTTAACGCTATTTGGTCAGGATCTTCAATATCATTTGGGTTGGAATGGCAAGTTACCCATGTGGTATCCTCAATATTGAACAAAACTCTCTTGGTATCGGGTTGGGTAATTCCCATGTATCCCGTTTCAAACAAACCCTCCTGTACCATTTCTCCTTTTCCGTTGTCCTTCATCACGGCAACTTTCCCTTTTAAAATAAAGAAAGGGTGTTGGGTCTTGTGTTTTCGGCTAACGACAAGCGTGTTGGCTGGCATATGGATCATGCGGGTGTAGAGGCCAGGTGTAAAGAAATGCTCCAATGGACATACGGCTGGAATAGATTCTTCACTAGCCATAGAAGCCTCAATCCTATCCAAAGCAGATATTTCGGCTATTTCATCCATATCAGTAAGGCCAAGTTGCTCCATCATCCCAAGCATATGTCGGGATCAGAGCGTTTAGCATCATGTTGTTTGAGAATTGGCGAATCGCACTACCAGTAGGCTCCTCTTGGTCGGCAGTTTCCCTGTTGACTTCAAAGATGGCATTTTGAAGGGATGAAGCATAAAGCTGATCGCTACCCTTGTTCTCACGATAGACAACTGCCATGACAGCAGAGATCATTGCCTCTGGAGTAAACTCTACTTGGTCAGTAAGATTGAACAGGTCTTGGTAATTCTTCTTGCAATAGAGGATTACGGAATCCTTGACACACCCTTGGATAAAATATCTACGGAAAGAAGGGTTGATGTCATAAGGTTGATACACGGACAAAAGCATCTGTGCCTGTGCATCTGGGTCATAGGAATACAATCTTACCCTTCCATTGGTATGTGTTTTGGTGCATTGGAAAACACTCTTAAAAAAGTTTACGGAATAGGCGTAGGAAGGTGCTAGTCCAAGCGTAATGGTTTCACTAATCCTTGTTCCATAGGCGTTATCACCAAAGAAGGTAACTTGTGATCCTTCATCTAGCGGAGATTCACTCTCAACGCAAAGCTGATAGGGTGCTTGATCGTAGTTCTGATAAGTAACGTGTTTGCCACCTACTTCAATGAACTTCTTGTTGCCACCATTCCATGCATATCCCTGTCCCCAACCATTGCCATAACCTCCACTTGAGGCATCTCCCCAATTGTCTTGAGGGATAGATTGATACCATTCATTGCCAAGAGATACAGGAACACCATCAATCCATGCCAAGCGAACCTGTTTGTAGATGCTTGGAAGTGTCAGGATGCCATTGACACAAGCCACACAGACATATTCACAAGTTGCATCGGTATCGGTTTTATTCCAAAGAAGGCGACGAGCCTTGTTCATGTAGCTCAACAATAGCCTTGGATTACAAGTACCACTATTCCCTGCATAGGGCTGAATGGCATCAGTAATGTAGGCTACATCGTAGAGCATAGTATTAGATCATTTCTCCATGAGAAATAGGCTTGCCCACAAGGGAGCGTGTCATTGGGCGTTTCGGCCCCGTGACGCTCGGCAACGACGAGAGCTTGATGGAGGGAGCTTGTTTGACTTTAAGCATCTTGCTCCTCATAGCCCCTTGTTTTGGGAGCTTTGACAGAGCCATATGCTAGAGCCAATCGCTGTTAAAAGGAGATCCCTTGCCCATTGAAGTTTCATTGGCGGGGCCACCCACAGAGAATGCACTCTGGGTCTTCTCGCCAATGGCTTTGATACGGGCAGTACGGGCATCCTTGTAAGCACGAATCGTAGGAATGTCGTTACGGATCTGCACCTTCTGCATGGGTTGCGGTGTGGCAGTATCGGAAACGACTCCACGCTCGGTGTTGTCGTAGGTGTATTGGACTCCGTGGGAAGCCATATAATTACTTCTTGGAGGAGCCGCGACCAGGGGAGGTCGGTTCGGGTTGGAGCTTGCCAGTATAGAAGATGCCGCTGAACTCGTTTCCGCGAGGATTGTTGGACATATTCTCTTTGACAGTTCCACGGGTCGAGAAACCTTCACTCTGGAGCTTGGGTTGGGTCGCACAATTGATGTCTTTAGCCATTTTAGTTAGGGGTTAGTTGTTGTTGTTTTCGGGGTTATAATGCCCCTAAATTAGATACCTGCCAAGTAAAAGATGTAATTGCTGTATTTGCATTGGAAAACCATAGAGTAAATCCAGTAGTTGTAATAGTTCCAGCAACAATTCCCCATGTGGCAAGACCATTATCTGTACCTGCTGATGGGTAATTAAAGAATCCACTAATGTTATAGTTTCCACTATTGATTGGAGTAGTTAATGTAACTGCAACCGTATTTGAAACTGCCGTTCCAGAGGTTGTGGCAGGAGTAACACTCACTTGTCCATTTTGCCAACTGACTGCATTTAATTTGTTTTGGATGTCAAGAAGGCTTTGCTGAAGTGAAGTAATCTGTTGCGGTGTTACTTCATTAAGGAAAGGAATGTTTACTGTTCCATTGTTTAAGTACAACGTAATGAACGAGTTGAAAATAGAAGCCCAATCCCCAGACGGACAATAGCTGTTGGGAACAGTTGGAAAAAGAAGTTGGGCTGGAGATGCTTGGTTCTGCATATATTTTTATCCTTGTACAGAAGAAATAGAGGAAGGTAAAGGAACAATTCTATAATAATCAAGGTCATTTATCGGACAGGCAATAATAGGATCAATTTCATCTCCCACACAAACACCCTCTGGAAGATCCAATGTTGCATTCAAATTTCCTCCAATTCTTACGCGATCAACAATGCAAGCACCCTGTATATCAATCTTGATTTGGAACTCTGCACCTTCCTGCAAGATGATTTGGTTGGAAGATTGGCAATCATTGATGTCAGGAGAGGGGAATTTAACCTGCGAGTATCTTGCTAGGGAAATTTCGGGTGAACAACCAGCCTGTAAAGGTGTGCATTGATTGGTGGCTATAGATATTGTATTCCCTAGTTGGGTAAAGAAAGGATACGAATCTGGCAAATACGACATCTGGATTGTTACTCTTTGATTCAGATTGGAAATCCATGCTTCTCCACTAACAAGTTGTTTTCGGATGAATTTGGAGGCTCCAGGGTTTGGCACGAAATCAAACCTTTTCGTAATGAAATATGATTTTATAGGTACGCTACCATATACTTGTGAGTAATCATCAACGCCAACAGCAAGTACGCTACTATTCTGAAGTTCATATAATCGGTTCACACCATCGGCATCAAATGAAAAACAGAAGCCTCTCTGAACACCATTGATTTGTGCAGTAAGAAGTTGAGTAGGTTGCGGCCCCTCCCATAATCCATTCCATCGGGTTGGCATTGAAGCATCTGGGCTGATGCGGCTTTCCATCTCAACATCCAATACAATCATTGCCCTACTAGGACGATGTAATCCGTAATTGGGATTTTCATTGGCTACCGTGAATGGAGAAACCGTGGCAATCAATCGGTTATCAAAGAACATTGCTGATTCAAATTGCCTCAACCAAGGAGTGTCATAATTCACATATGGTTGAACCTCACGGCTTATCTTGCGGAAAGAAAGTGCAGAATAGAAGTCAACCTGTGCGTTGTTATAAAAAGCCCATCCATCATCAGAACGGAAATACACATCATTGTTGACACCAGTAATGCTCCAAGGAGAACGGCAACCACGACCAATAAGTGAAACTTTCTGAATGTTGAGTGCTTGCCAAGTTGTTCTGTTTTGGGAGACATCCAATGTGAAAGATCCGTTTTCACAGAAAACAACCAACTCGCCTTGACCACGAACATTGATGTTGAGTGAGGGCATTACCCTCATTCCTGTAATCAATCCAAGATTGGAAGGAGGGGTGAATGATCCACCTTCTGCCCAATAGGTTTGCTCCGTAAAGTTTTGAGTATTGGAAGTAGTGGTAAATCCGTTCCCGTAAATGATGTCGGAAAGATAAATGTTGTTTTCTGCTGTGCTTACTGCCACACGTCCGTATGCGTATGCCATGATTGTACCAATCGGCATTTGTTGAGCCGCTGGATTCAATCTGTAAATATTGCCAGTTGTTTCGGCAGTAATTTGTGGGTTTTGAGCTTTTGTTGTAGCAATGTTTGACCAAGGAGTTACAGAGTTATCTGGATAAACCGCCCTTACTTGAAATGAATATTCAGTATTGGATGAAGAAGTTGGATAGCTATAAAAGTTTTGGTTATAAGAAATTTTAGCAAAAGTCGTAAAAATTGATCCTCCAGATTGTACTTGGAGTTCATTGAAAGACGCTCCAACGGCATTGTTCTCCCAAGTCAAATTTATGCTTGTGCTATTTATTCCCTGTGCCTGTAGATTTGTGGGAACTCCAGATATATTTCCATCCCATGCAATTGGATTTTGGTATCCATTTTGGATATAAACCCAATTCTCCGCTTGCACAAACCATGTGTGCATAAGGGTTGGATCGTTTCCACCAATCAACGGGTGAAGAGTTCCAATGTTATTGATGATAGATATAAAGAAAATCTGACCTGCTACGGAGCAAATGATTCCATCGACACAACCAGGAGAAATCGCCTTGTATGGATAAGCCCCTTGGAAATTTCCAGTTTGGAAAAGCGTCAGATATGAAGAATCATATCCGTAAGCAAGATTTATTTGAAGTTCAGCAAATGGTGGTCTAGTGCTGTTGATTCCTTGACGAAAGGATCTATTTACGCAAGATGAAACATATGTATGCGGAAGATTGCTAGGATGCGTTTCAGCATCCATTGCAATTGTAGCTGATGTACCATCAAATATGCGCCCATCTTGAGCCATGATGGTTTATTAAATAGCCGCATTAGCGGTAATAGCGGATTGAACAGGCACAATAGCGGCTACAAGTTGATCTGTTGTTGTTGCAGTAGCGATTGCAAATTGTGAATTTGTTACCAAAGTTTTCCAATCAGAATCAGGCAAAGTATTGGAAATTCCAGAAAGTGTTTTAACAGCACGATGAGCATATTCATTATATACAATCTGATTGAGTGTCGCTGTTTGTTGTGCTTGTGCTTTAGAAAAATCTAAAATAGCCCCTTGTGTTTGATCAAAAATATAAGAGTTAAAAAACGTATTATCAATATTAAGAGAATTTACTATTTTGTAAGGAAGTCCAGCAGGTACATCTTTTGCGGCAATCTCTTCAATTGATAAGCTAGGGTCAGCAGGGATGATGACTGCAACTTGTCCATTTTGTTGTGGGTAGGTGATGAATGGCATATTAGTTCCCGAATATGGCTGTTGAAATAATGGATGCATCTGTAATTGTAAAAAGATTGTAATACGAAGCATTTCCTGCACCCGTTTGTATGCGTACCGACGAAGTAGCTTGCGAATAAGTTTGAGCTACGATGAAAGTGGAGTTTGTGTTTGCTGTTGCGGTCACCGAATAATTCGCATCTGCCATAGCCGTTGCAAAGTTGATCGTGTAGTCGCCTGTTCCATTCTTTGTGATTGAGGAGACATTGTAGCTTGATCTTGGCGTAATGGTTCCTGTAAGAGTTCCATTAAAATTAACCCACGCTTTGCAAAGCTGAGCAGAATTTTGATTCAATAGCGTTGAAAGATTAATAGCCATATTTTAAGAAATTATAACAGTCCAAGTAGTTCCGTTGTAGTAGAGAGTAACTTGCCAGTTGGAAACATTGCAAATCAAATTTTGAACAGAACCTTGAATTGTGCTTCCAGAAGAAGGGGCAATAGTGAGATTGTTTGTACTCCATGTGGCATTGGCATCAGCAACAGTAACAACTGTTCCAACATTTGGTGCTGGTGGTAAAGTGAGCGTCCAACCACCAGATGTTGTATCAGCGGCAATAGCTTGACCAGCAGTAGCATTATAGTTTCCCGATTTTGCAATGTAGCTTAAACTTAATGAAGGAGTTGTTGCTACAGGGTTTCCAAGGGAATCAAAAGAAACGTACTGACCAGAAGTTCCAGTAAGTTGATAAACAGTATTTGCTGAAAGTGAACCATCAGCAGTAGATCCTGTCTTGTAAACAATTCCTTGGTTGGCAACAATATTTTCAATTGTTCCCCAATTTGTTGTAGATCCAGAAGGTGTAACAAAAGGAAATTGGGCTTCAGTTGAAGTGCTTGGCTTAAATGCAACAAGTTGTCCTGTTGGAGTTGTGGCTTGAAGCTGAACGCCAGATGATGCAGTAGCTTGACCAGATCCATTTCCAAGGAAAATTGGGTTTGCTACTGTTCCATTTCCCCAAGAAATAAGAGCAGTAGAGGAATTATAAAAAAGTATGCTATTGGAAGCAAGTGTAGGGACTGTGTACTTGCAGTATGCAGAATCTTCACCAACTACACGTTGGATTGTACCAGCACCAAGGGCTTGACAAGCAGTAGGGAAATTAGGATTGCAAGCGGCTGGAGCGTATTGAACAGTTCCACCGCATCCACATCCACCCCATCCGTTTCCGTTATTGTTACATCCGCAAGACATAGTTCAGTATGTTTTAGTTGAAGTATAGTTTTGAGTCAAGGGTTATACCAAAACCCTCCAAGTTGTTCCATTGTAAAAAAAGTAAACGCTATAACTGTTTACATTTCCAATAAAATTCTGGGCTGATCCGTTGATAGTATTTGCACCACCTGGGGCTACCGTAAGGTTGTTTGTTGCCCAATAATATCCACCATCAGAAATAGTAACAATTGTTCCAGTTGCAGGAGAGGTGGGGAGAGTAATTGTGAACGCACCACTAGATGTGTCGGCAGAGATTCGATCTCCAGCTTGAGCAATATATGTTGATGTTTTAATTAACCAAGCATTGGCTCCCACAGAGGCAGAAAGACCAGCGGGTGTAACAGATCCAGCGGCTACTGAATTTGCAGTAGTTGCTGTTGTGGCAAGTGTAGCATTGGTGGCATTGGTGGCATTGGTGGCATTTCCAACAGATAAAGCTGATTGACTTACCCAAGTTGGTGATGAAGATCCATTGCTGGTAAGGACTTGACCCGTTGTTCCAACGGCAGTAAATGCAGTAGCATTAACTCCGCTTTGGTAAACGACCTCTCCAGCCGCACCTCCACCAAGGTTATTAGCTGTTGATATAGAAGAGTTTTGCCATACAAGACCTGTTCCATTTGTTCCAAGAAATTGACCATTTGTACCAAGGGGTGTTTTTGCTATTGATCCACCACCAATAACTCCCATTAAGTAATTTATTGAAGTAGTTGGAACTTGTTGAATATTAGGAAGATAAACAGGAGATGAAGACGATCCATCTGCCCAAGTAGTTGTTGAGCCATTGTAAACAAGAAAACTAGGATTCAGCGGCGTGTTGAGGCGTGTAATCTGATTGCCATTTTGCCAAAGAATAGGAGATGGCCCTTGGCTAACAGGAGGTATGATGCTGATGGGTACTTGAGGAGGGCAAGCCATAACTCTTATGCTGTATATGAACCTGTTGCAGAAGTAAATGATAAAATGGTTTGTTGACCATTAGTAGTTATGGTTGGAGATCCAGTATAAATTCCGCTGTATATTGATGTTGGTATTGAAATAATGACAATTCCAGAACCTCCATATCCACCTATTCCTCCTCCAGCACCACCTCCACCTCCACCTCCTGTATTGACAACTCCGTTTCCAGCAGATGTTGATTGTGCCCCATATCCTCCACCAAATGATGCAGACCCTCCATTGAGATTTCTATTTGCACCTCCACCTCCACCTCCTGCATACCCTTTTTGAGTTCCAGTTATATAAGAATAAATGCCCATGCCTCCAGCTTGGTAATTGCCAGCATAATCTCCCACTCCTCCAGCACCTCCCCCTCCACCACCTGGAGAATTATTAATATGACCACATCCACCTCCATTATATCCTTGTCCCGAAATTCCATTTCCACCAGGCGTAAATGTTGGGCCTCCACCTCCTGTTGTATTGCATCCTGCACCACCTCCAGATCCTCCATTTTTACCAGATGATCCATCTGAAGACAATGGGCCTCCTCCACCTCCTCCACCATAAGCAATTACATTGTTTATGTAAGAGTTTGCTCCATTACCTCCAAAATCTTGATTAACAGGAGTTCCACCAATGCCTACAGATACCCTAAAAATACTTCTTGAAAATACATCAATTTGTCCTTGCAATACTCCTCCAGCACCACCCCCTCCAGAGCTTCCTCCAGCACCTCCTCCAGCAACAATTAAATATTGTAATTGTCCTATAAGTATTTCCTTATAAGAGATTATTCCTATATTAAACTGCATGGATCAAGGAGTTGTATCTCCCATCAATACCCATTGATTAATGCCAAGGCATAAAAGAGATGCAGGTGAATATTGAGTACGAAGTTTTAATCCAAAAGAGCTATTAACAGTAACTCCAGCGGCTCCAGAAACAGTCACTTGTCCCGTACCAGATGCAAGCAAGTCAATCCTTTGTCCAATTTGGAATTGAACTGAAGAGTTGTTTGGAACAACCAAAGAAATGGAAGCAGATGCAGATAGTGTAATCAACGTACCAATATCACTTGATTGGAGCGTATAAGTTGTACCGCCTTGGTTAGTAATAACTTCTGGTATAAGTGAAGGAGCCACCCATGATGGAGAACCTGCACCGCCAGAAACCAAAACCTCATTGATATTACCAGCGGCTACAAAGTTAGTAACCGAAGTGGCAGACTGCCAAGGAATGTCTCCAGCGGCTCCTCCTGCTAGGTTGGCAACCGAAGTGGGAACAGCATAAGGATAGTAAAACCATTGACCAGCATTGTTAGAACCTACAACGGCGGTAGGTATTCCAGAGTTGGATTGAAGATTGGGAAGAAAGATGGGGTTATTGGAAGACCCATCGGAAACCACAAAGTTCTGACCATTCCAGACTTGGAGTGCGGGGCTGGAACCAGGCACAACTGGCATGAGTTGACCACAACCAGTATAGCAAAACCCATTCTGATATGCATTTGGGCCACAGCAAGTAGGGTTAGGCTGGTATTGCATAATTCTTTATCTTTATCAGTCTTGATTGAAATGTTCAAGATATTCTGCCGCTTTTCTTAAAAGGATTGGAGAATCTGACAATTGACCAATCCCAACATTACATTTTCTACATAACAATCCTCTAATATTTCCAGTTTTATGGCAATGATCTACAGAGAAATTATCTCCTGTTGAACAACTTTCTTTCCCGCATATAGCACAACATCCATTTTGTGAAATTAGAATGTTTTTGTAAATTTGTGGAGTAATCCCATATCTTTTTTTCAAACCCCAGGATTGAACTCTTTCTGGATTTTTTTCTTTCCATTTTTTCCCATTAACTCTGCATCTTTCTTTCATCTCGTTAAATTTTTCCATAGAAACCCACCATTCTCCCCCTCTGCTTAATTTTTCATATGCCCAAAAAACCATACCATCTTTTCTAATGACTCCTCTTTTTAATTTCATGCTTTTGATTGTGAAATAATCTTCCTCAAATCTGCAACCCTATTTAACCAACCATTCAGTTCTTTTTGGAGGTTTGGATTATGAGCCGCTATGCTCTTGTATTTTTCTACCCTCAAATCAAGATACTTGTTGTAATCACCATTACAAGATTTGAGCCATAGATTTGCTCTCTCAAGACCATTGTTTTGATCGGAATCAAAAAAACACCAATTCAAGGGGTGGGGAATGTGATCAACTCCAAGCTTAATCCAATCATTCCAATATATCTCACAGGCTTTATCTTCTGTAAGATTTTTGATGTCAACATTTGGATGTGACCTTGCATCAATGCCAAACTTGGTTCCCCTGTAGTCTTGATTTGCCCAAGCAGGAGGGTTATTGCCAGGATCGTCGGGATCATCCTCATATTTGGTTCCCTCCCACTCCCAAAGAAAGGGGATTACTTTGTTCTTAAAGAACGCTGTCATCTCCAAAATACTTGGCCTTATAAACCCTTTGATTTACTTCCGTTTCAGGAGCTTCAGCATTAGAGTCTATACTTTCGTCTTCAGATATATTCTGCAATGCGGATACTGCCTTCCAATCAAAACAAGCCTGTCCCGTGATAAGTGTCATAGCCAATGCCATGAATGCCATGATTGCAGTATTGGAAACCTCCACTATTTCTTTGGAAACCTCTGAATGATCATGGATCAGAAAGACAGTTGATGCAAATACCAACACAACTCCTAGTCCAGCTACTCCTGCGTAGAGTGCTTTTTTGCTCTTGGATGCTGGTTGAGCCAGCTTGTCCTTGATTAGAGACGAGCGAGAAATTGCCATGCTATGGTTCCAGCTATTGCACCAGAACCAATAGAGATCAACCAATTAGATGCAAGTGCAGGTGGGTAGAATGCCAAGAGTATTGAAGAAAACCTTTGGACAAGAGAGAAAACCAATATACCAATTAAGCTAGAGCAAAGAAATAGAAGCATATTGAAATGCTTGCGAACATCAGAAAGTTCTTTACGGGCAATGTTTAATTCCGCTTCAGTCTCATGCAGTTTGGCAGTCTGTGTGTTGATAGCTTCCTGCACAACAATAAGTTCTTGTTTAGCAATAGCGGCATCGGCTTGAGCCTCATGCACCAACTGACGTTGATGCTCCACGGTCTTAATGATGTCTGCTTTGGTAATGGTGGTAGCCACCATCGTGGGGGTGGTAAGAAGCATGGTTGCTAGTAGGATGTTTTTCATTTGTGGGATTTAAGCCAATCTTCAATAACTACGGCCTTCCCGTCAACAGCAGACAGATTTCCTTGCACAGCAGAAATATGGTCAGTAGCAGATGCCACCGAAATTGGCGAAGCAGGATGAGAGCATCCCCCAACACACAAGAGGATTGTGCTAATAAATGGAAGAAGTGCGTCCCAAAGTTTTTTCATTTCCTTGCGTTTTTAATGATCGTCAAAATAGAAGCGGCGGCAGATAGCATCAAGCAAATCCATTGGGCGGCAGGAGGAACTTCTGGAATCAAAGAAGCAACAAAGAACACTACGCTGGTAGCGGCTCCCATAAACATTCCAGATGGTGATGCAGAATGCATAATTTTATACGTTAATAAACCAAGGAAGATGAAGCAATCGTGAAATGATTGCATTGTGACCGCCACTAGACGGAGGACATGGAGCAATATATCCCCATTCAAGATAATTCACATAACCATTTACTGTTCCACCAATTGGCAGTAGTCCATTTCCGCTATCATAATAAACAGAAGCATTACCAACAATTGTTCCATAATTTCGTGAAGAATCACGCAATACAGCATCACCTTGAATAACTCCCGTTACTGCAATTTGTGAAGAATCATGCATTGAAACACCATCATTAGTAGTTCCTGCAAGGATTGAACTACCTTGCATATTTACTACGCCAGAGGCTTGAAGCGTAAGTCCAGCGGCAAAGTTAGCAGACCAAAAACTTGCAGTTGAGCAGAAGCATTGGTTGGCTCCCTGCGTGTTCTGGGTGACTTGGTTGTAAAGATTGATTGGTGTGTTGGTAGTAGGAAGGAAAGCTGATTGTTGAGTAAATCCAGAATCAATCCACCAGTTTAGAATATTTCCCCAATCTCCATCGTTTTGAGCATTATTGTAATATTGAGGAGTAGTAACTAATTGAAAAGGGTAAGTAACTCCAGATCCATTGTTGTATAGTTCAGTTACTTCTGATTGAGACAATGCACGATTCCAAATTCCTGTTTCGTCTAAAGAACCTGTCAAAAATTGATTATTGCCACCTGTACATCCAAAATAATTTCCTATATTATTCCACGGGCCATTATTAGCACCAATGTTAGTACTAAAAACATTTGTGGAATCTGCATAAATATTTAAGTTGTAAGATGAATCTATAGTTACAATTATATTGACCCATGTATTTGCAGGAGGATTGTAAGATGTGGGATACCAAGCAGGGCCACCAGATCCATTCATTGCTACTGCAAAATAACCAGAACTATTCCCGTTTGTTCTTATTAAAATTCCATAACCACCAGAAGATTGTTGATCAATAATAGATTGTTCTACAGAAGAATCTGTAGTGTTTAACCAAAAACTAAAAGATGCTTCTCCACCAGCAGTTACTGGTGTTGTAAGAAAAGACAAATAACTTCCACCATTAAAAACAGCATCACCAGCAATGATACCAGTTCCAAGGCTTACTCCTCCGCTATTAGCAAGCGTGTTTCCATTTCCTGTAGAATCCGCAAGGGATACGCCACCAGAACCATCATTATCAAAGTTCCAATAAGCTAAAATGCCATCCGTTAAGGCCATGACTTTTAGCTTGTGCGAAGAATATTCGTAATGTTGTTGCTACCATCAAATGTGATAGCAATCGTTGCCACAACAATTCCTTGGTTGAGGCAGGTGATTAGTCCAGGTTGCGGAGGAGTACCACCATTGTAGTTAGAAAATTGGACTTCCGTATAGGTAGGAAGATTGAAACCAGCAGTAGCATTCCAAATGTTCCAAAGCTGTTCGGATTCATTTGTCGTGTTCCATCCACCAAGACCAGACGTAGAGTTATCGTAAATACTCATTGTTTAAAGGATTTAAAAGTCCAATTGGGACGGAGCAGGGGGATCGAACCCCTGCCCCATCTTTTTTAATTACTGAAGAAGACCAACAACGTACACATCACCCGTGATTGCACCAATGCGTCCAGCGGTATCAGCCGTGGAAGCCTCGGTGGTCAGCGAGGGGTTGTAGTACGAGAAGGTCGTAGCAGTTGCGGAAAGAACAGTAACAGTACCGTTGTAAGCCGCATTGCCAACCGTAAGAACATCAACAACTGCACCAGCGGTGAGCCAGGCGGGAACGCTGGCAACCGTGAGGGTGCTGATGTTGTTGGCGGTGGAACGGTTCGTCGTAGCAAGAGCAGGAACGGCGGCAGTCGCAACATTCAGGGTAAGATTCTGAACAGCGGCGGCTCCATTGCTAGGCTTTGCAGTTGAGACAGGAACTTGACCAAGCACATAACCATTCGTAGCGGGAGCTAGGATGGTTTGCGAGAGGCTTCCAGTACCATCAATCGCAACAACAGGAGTTGCAGGAAGGGTGGCAGTTGCAATGTTGTTACCAGATGTGCCGTTATTAAGGGCAACAACTGCTTGGGTTCCATTGGTTCCAGCGGCGTTCGTGTAAACGATGGTGGCGAATGTCGGAATAAAGACATTCTCATCGTATTCCAGTTGACCGATGACGGTAGCTCCTGCTTTCGTGAAATCCACGGAAACAGGGCCGAAACGAACCTGGGTCAGGTTGTTAGGGACGGGAGGTGTAGTAGTAGCAGACATATTAGTATTTTGATTTGTTAAGTTTTAGTAGTAGCTAGGAGTGTTATACACAACATTGTCGAGGGTATAAGTCACGTTCACCGTACCAGCGGTCGTAGTGACCGTGATTGGGGTGTACAGCGTTCCACTACCAGAGGTAGTAAAAGCTCCCGTAAACGTAACACCATTGATCGTTGCATTACTGCCAGAGGGGGCAGTAATCGACCAAGAGATTGCGCTCGTAGGAATCGTGAAACTTGTACCGTTGGCAACGGCGACAAAGTAAGGAGTCAAGGGTTGCCCCCACCCTACATAACGTAGGGCAGGCGCGTTCAAGACATCCGATGGGGCGTAAACCGAAGGATTAAGTGACATAGGATGTTTCCCTTAATTGTTTAGATAGGCTCCGTAATAACATCCGAGCAGACGTAGCAGTCGGGAGTATATTGCGGTGTGTAGTTCGGGGCGAGGGTGCAAGCCGCAGGAATGATCAACTGTGCATTGTTCAACCTGTGAAGGATGGAGTGCATCAGAGTAGGATCTTGGAACTGCATACCCATACGGAACTGGTTCCAGAAGAAACCTTGATCACGCTTGATATTGCATTCCCAATCTGGGTTCTTCCACTCCCAATCACCAGCGTAGTTCTGGGTCATGCCTTGGGCTTCACCAAGACCACTCTGGGAAGGGCTGATCCACTTGATCATAGCCTTGTTGACCCAAGGGTTGGTGATACCGAAGTCGGCGTTGGCGAAGGCAGGGTTCTGAACATACTTGCAACCAAGCTCGGTGGTCACAGGGATGTAGGGCAGAACGCGAACCAGACGGGGCCAGGTGGAAACGTCATTGGCGTTGAAGGTCGGGAGAGAGGCATTGTAAACCCAATCCACATTCAGACGAACGCCGTTGATGTCGTTGCAGAAAGCGTAGTTTCCGATGACGCGATCAATACCCAAGGAGTACTGAAGTTGCTTGTCATCGAAATCGCTAACGCTCTCCCACCATCCACCAGACTGCTTGGCATACTGCCAAAGCTGACGAAGGACGCGAGCATCGGGAACGATGATCTCAAGGAGGGGACGACCAGCGGCTTCCGAAACGTCGAGACGATAAGCATCATCTTCACGCTGGAGGTTGATGAGGATGTCATCAAGGGTGTCGAGCGAGAGAAGACCGATGTTGTTAAGCTGGCTGGCAGGTAGCTTCACATAGACATAGCCCATGTTGAAGGAACCCTCGTTCGTACCCTCGAAGGGCTGAACGATGAACATCTGATCGTCGGGAGCAACGCAGGAAACGAGGGACTGACCATTGCTGATCGGAACCCACTTGTGTCCAGCACCACCGATCCAGTTGGAACGGGCGAACTCCTCATGGACGTTCTTGGTGATGTTGACGTTGGTAGCCATGATGTGATCCATCTCTTCCTGTGGGAACAGACGATACATGAAGTCGGTAAGCTGATACCAATCGGTACGCATCGCCTTGGTGAAAAGGCTGAAGCTGTAGGATTCCGTACCAGGGTGAGCAATGAACTCAAACTGAACATCATCAGCATTCTGGATGCAACGACCACTCTGGACTTCCTGCCAAGGTTGATCGGGGTTGTACCAACCGCGACCGAAGCGGAATGCTTTCATGGTCGGGAGGGTGTTGAGAGGCCAAGTCTCGGTTTCGAGACGACCATAATAGATGGAGTTAATCGCCATCTTTTTAATAAAAAACGGGTTGTAGTACGTCCTAGCCTCACGGAAGAGGGTATCAACGTCTTGGCAACTCGAAAAAGTTACGCCGTTTTGGGCCATAGTATTTTGGGTTTAGTGTTTGTTTAATGCCCCAAAAAGGATCGCTCCCTTTTGGAACACAGTTATTGTGTTTAGGGTTTGCGATCTGGCAACCATCGCGGGTTAGCTTGATCACCCCACTATTCTCCAGTTTAACGATCTGCTTGTTATTTAATGTGGGTCGCTATCCCACTCATCGTTTCAACCGAGAACAGTTGGCTAATCAAAACCAACCAATCCAGAGTTATACTGACAACGGACTATTAGATGTTTTGTAATAGCCCGTCAACAATAAAATTATCTATTTCTAAATTTTGCAAAGAGAGCCGCTGGTGTGCGTTCCTCTGATTCCGTAGCTCTTCCAGAAGAAGATGAACCAATGCTTCCCTCCGAAGTTCCAGAACCACGCATTTTCTTAATTGTTTCATTAAGTTCACTAACTTGTTTTTCAAGTGCAAATGTATATGCGCGGGATTTCTTAAATTTTGCACCCTGCTGAAGCACACGGGTAATCTGTTCTGGAGTGAAGTTGCTGTTTTCGCGCAGGGCGGCTTCAGCAATCAATTCATCCTCTGATGTATCATCATCAATCTTTTGGGAAGCAATGATCTTGGAAACTTCTTCTGGATATTTAATTGCATCATCAAGCTGTTGTTTGGCTTGTGCAAATGCATCCTGCCACCGCTTTCCAATTTGTGTTTTGGTCATGGAAGCACGACGATTCTTTTCCTCATCAATCTGTGCTTTTGTGGTCTGCCAATTGATCAATGCCTCATTCCTAGCTTCAATTTTAGCAAGAACATCATAAGCTGTGCTTTGGAATTTAGCCTGTTCCATAGGAGAGAGATTCTCGTATATGGAATTAAGAGTCTGTTTGGAAATCTCGCTTTGTCGCATTCTTTCATTTTGATCTTGTGACGTAAGTGATTGCTCATAAGCGGCAACAGCTTTTGAAAATTCGGTAAGTGTGGTTTGATCTCCACCAACAAGCATTTTGACTTGATTGTATCCAGAGAGAATTGGTGCATCGTAATCACGCTTGAAGTTAGGATCAGCGGGAAGATTAAGAAGTGCATTGGCTTGACGAAGATTCTCAATATCAGCCATTAAAGCCTCTTCACGTTCTTGACGTTCTTTAACAGCCTGTTCAAGTTCTTGACGAATCTTCTCCATTTCTTTCTTTGTTCCTCCGTCATCCATTTTGGAACGAAGTTCCTCAATTTCCTTTTCGTATTCGGGAATCTTTTCTACACGGGCTTTGAGTTCAGCGGCTTCCTTGGCAAGCTGTTCATTGGTTTGTTTGAGGGACTTGATGAAACCAGGCTTCTTTTCATCGTCAATCAATGACGCTTTGGTTTCTGGTTCTGGTCGGTTATTCTCCGCAACTTTTAGGGAATCTTTCTCCGCATCAATACGATCTTGGAACTGCGTAGTATCTTGATTCAACTTCTCTGCCATCTTTTTGAAAAGATCAGAAGGATTTCCCTTGGGGGCTTCCTTGATGTCAGCCTTAAAAAATGAATCTGCTTTTTTAACAGCGGCTTCCCTTGCGGCTTTATCCGCTTCACGTGCGGCTTGAGCATTGATGGTTGCTTGTGTTTGTACAGGTTCGGCAATGGCAGTTTCAGACATGGTATTTATTGGTTTTTGTGGTTACTTGCGGAGTGAGAGTTCTTCTTCAGACAATGTTTCATCCAAGTCTGGATCAATATCTGGTTTCTTATTGTTTAACTTTACAGAGGATTTCATGGATGTTTCAACAGAATTAAAGGTATTCTGTTCAGCATCATTTGCATAATCCTGCAATGCTCTAAATACTGCAACTACTGTTGCGTGATCTTTATTTACTAATTCCTCGTAGATTGCGGTTTTTAGTTCGCTATATCTTTTGTCGTTGATGAGTGCGGCGGCGAGGTTAGTTACGTTTGGGTTATCCATTCTGTTGTCCAATTTGCGGGTTGCTTTGTGTTACTGCTTCCTGCCCCTGTATGGCTTGTTGTTGAGCCATCATGTCTTGGGCATTCATCTGTTGTTGCTGATCAAGCTGTTGTTCATGTTGATCCTGCATGATCGTTGAATCATGTGCGGCTTTCGCACGACGAATTTGAATCTCGTTTGCGGCTTTTGCCCTCTTGGTGGCAAGATCAGTAGCAACTCTCTCCATCGCATTTGAATTGTGGAGTTGTGCTTTCTGTGCCATAGCCGCAAGTTTGATGTTCTCTTTCTTCTGCAAGCTATCGGTTTGGATAGCTTCCTTGGCAACAAGTGCCTGTAGCTTGATGGTGTGAGGATCTTGATCCCCTCCCTGACCTTGCTGTTGCTGACGAGACTTCTCAATCTGTGCAAGCTGGCTACCAAGCTGATCAACACCACGTTGAAGCTGTTGCATCTGCTGTGCAAATCCTTTTGCCAATGCTTTCTTTGTGGGATCTTTCTGAATGAATCCGAGGTGAGCAACCATGTGCGGCCCCTTGAATCGCATGAGGCAAGCATAGATGTCTCGCATAAGTTCCACAGCTTCATCTGGAATTTGCTGTGCGGCTTGACCACGGGTAGGAGTCTGTTGATTGACACCGCTAGATTGCAGGGCGGCTTCTGCTTCCTGTATGGACATTGCGGCATCTTGGAAGTGTGCCTTGAAATGCTCGACATGATTTTGGTCAGGATACACTTGAAAGTTGGCGGGATTTCCCTTGGGATCAGTCATGCCAATGTTTTCCATGGAGATGATTCCCTTTTCGTCAGGAATATCAACCGTAGTCTGTTTGATGTAGCGATTGACATTTTGACGACCATTGAGTGCGGCAATTGCATCGGCAATAGCGTTGGCTTGACCCTCATTCATTGGGGTCATTCCTGTAAGCGAAACAGTCTGTTGAGCCGCCATCAGCTTGTAGGAAGGACTTCCAGAACCAGAAAGCATATTGCTCTCAAGGTTTTCAATGTTCTCCCACTTCCATGCTTCTTCTGGAACTCCATTCTCTTCCATGAAGTCTATAAACTTTTGTTTCAGCTTGTATCCGTAACCACCTTTTGTGGTTCTGCTCATGCGTTTGTAAAGCATCTTGAGCCATCGGGTTTGGTTATCGTTGAAACGACGAATTTGTGTACCCTGTAGCTTTGCCGATTCAGCGGCATCCAGTTGCGCTTCACCCTTGGTACGAGCCTTTCCACCCCTGTTTGCCATGCCAATATTGTACGCACCAATTCCTCTATAAAGGTCGGCTTGATAGAACTGGATTCCAGCAAGGATTTCTTGGAAAGGAATGTTTACGGAAACTTGATGAGGTTCAACATCTTGTGGAAGAACCATCCAAGGCATCCACTCCATTTGCTTGAGTTTTTTGGTAGCTTCAGCAGAACCACCCTTAAACATGAGACGTGTATTCCAATCAACGGAATCCATGAAACGATTCATGTGGATGTCATAGGCACGACATTGAATGAAAACTGCTTCAGCAAGACCTTGGATCTCATGCCAAATACCAGAACCAGTAGAATCGGTCATGGGAGCAATGATGTCTGCCCAACCATCTTCATCTTTTTCTACCCAATCTTTCTTGTAATACAGGAAACCAGTTTGGTCACGATACTCTTCTTCAGTAAGATCCTTGCGACCATTTTCTTTATAGCCAAGAACAAGACCTCCATAGTTCTGGAGAAGTAGCATCTTGGAAATGCTTCCATTGAACTCCATAATGTAAAGTTCATATAACTCAATGCGAAGCGTGTAGAGTCGGGAAAGATTCATGTTGCCAGAGGCAACGTCTCGCAACCATTCCGTATTGGTATAGGTGTTGCGGTAATTGGTTGTAAACATTCGCAGGGCATCAACACAAGCCCAGAAGTTCCACCCCATATCTGTGGCGTGTTGTTCTGCCTTTTGGGGATCTTCCTCCCCGCCCGTAATCTTGAGCCAGAACTCAAGTGGGGTGTAGCTACGTTTGATGCAAATCTCACCCAAGTTCGTGAGATCGGCGTATGTTTTATCTGGAATCAGAACATTGGAGTTATGGAAACTTTTTGTAGGCCATCCATCACGATCCTCTGCAATTTCAAATCCCTTTCCATAAAGGGTCATTTCTTCAACATCTAGTTCGACGTTGTAGTTATACGATGACCATGAGCGAAGCATTCTATCAAATCCAACGCTGATAAGATTACTCCAAATTCCTTTTTCGGTTGGATTGCCAATTTTGGTGGTAATGTTTGCGGCGGTATTTCGCTCCATTACCATGTCCACAAAGCTGGACTTCTGATTATCCACGATGAACTTCATTTGACGGAATGGCACATTGCTCATTCCTTGAAGTTGACGGGAAGCTACTTGGCTATAATCGGTTGGAGGAAAACCTTTATAACATTTGTAGATGCGTCCCCATTTGCGCTCACGACCAGCATTATCCAAACGAAGATTCCAGCAAATTGTAAAAGCATCGTTGGCAGTTTGAACCCTGCTTGTAGGGGCAACGCCATTAGAATTGATTGTGTTGAATCCCCATGAGGAGACCCCTTCACGATTAACGATCTTTTTAGTTTTTGCCATTACCCGATTGCTTTGTTTAATGCCTCACGGCGGCGTTGACAAGATGGACAATTCTTTGCCCTTGTTTCCAATTGGGCATTGATGCCAAATGTAGAAGCAACCTTATCACCGAGATGAGCAAATTTGTGAATTACGTTTGCGACCGCATCGCCAGCCTCTTGCCAACAATACTGACCAGCAATACGCTGACAAATTTGTTGCTCGACTAAATAATCTAAATTGTCGGGAATGGCAACATTCTTATTAGTCATGTCTGACTTAATCTTTTGAATGAATTGCCTCCCAAATGTAAGATCCATTCCGTTTACACGATAGGTGTTACCCTTATCGTCGCTGTATTGATACCAAAGACCGCCAGGGATTGCCTCGTTAGGGTTTTTGAGCTTCATGTGAAACCAAATGCTTGCCCATATTTATAAAATAAGTCAAACTTTTATTCTTCATGGAATACAAAGGATTGGTTTTAGACCCACCAGCAGATACAACCTACGGACTTTCTTTTCTTGAGACTGTTCCACAGTTCATTCGTGAGCTTACTGCTTATCGCTTGACCCGTGGGGAGTTTGGAAGGCGTGAGCGAATAAAAATGGATTTGAAATTGGAGAATACAACCCTAAAAAACCCTGCACAACACATGATCAACTGCTTTCAGTTGATTTATGGTAACGATGTATTGCTCCATTCGCAGGGAATACCCAACAATTATGCCCTAGACATCATAAATTTGTTCTGCAATGAGAACGATTGGGGTATTGCGGGATGTGCAAGTAGTGGAAAAACCTTTTCTGTGGCGGCTTGTATCGTGATTGATTGGCTTTGCGCTCCAGATTGCACATCAACATACGTTGCATCTACGTCTCTTGATGCTTCTGAAGATAGATTATGGGGCAAGGTTTGTACTCTTTATCGCATTGCAATGCGTAATTTACAGGCGAAATTTGGCAAAGATACGAGCATTGGAAACCTTGTTGAGTACCGAAGGATGATTGTTTTTGAGTCAATAGACACCAAAGATTCTGAACGAGACTATACCAATGCCATAAAAGCATTGGCTTTTCCCCGTGGAGGAGAAGGAAAGCGTTCTGTGGAGAATACAAGAGGTAGAAAGAATGCCAGAATGCGGTTATTTTTGGATGAGTTGGCTGAAATGGATCTCTACGCATTGGATACCCGTGTCAACCTTGGAGCAAATCCCGATTTCATATTTGGTGGCATGGCTAACCCGTCTAATACTGCCAATAATCCCCATACGGAGTTGTGCCAACCAGATGATCCAATGGAATGGGAGTCTGTAAATAGATATACCCATCAATGGAAAACCAGAACTGGAGTTGCGTTGCATCTTTCTGGTGAAGACAGCCCAAATTTCCTTAAACCAGATGCAGAAATACCCCCATTTGATCGTTTTCTTACCGTTGAAGGAGAAGCGGCTACCCTAAAAAGGTGCTATGGCAATAAAAATGCCCTAGAATACTGGCGAAATGTCTATGGTTGGTGGCCCGATTCCTCTGTAGAACTCACAATCTTCTCAAAACAATTCATCCAAGCCTGTGATATAGCATGGGAACCTGTTTGGAGTGATAGAACAAAGGTAGTTTGTGGCTTTGACCCTGCATTTACGGCTGGTGGAGACAGATGTGCGGCTACATTTTGTCGTTATGGCCCAAATGATACAGGTAGAAGAGTTGGTTTTTATCTTGGAACAAGAGAATATAGTTCTTCTGTGGGAGATGTTTTTGAAGAAAGCATTGCAATGCAATTGGTTAAAGATTGCATAAAGTATGGGGTTCATCCAAGGGACTTTGGATTGGATATTTCTGGTGATGGAGGAAAGATGATGAGGGCCATTATCATTGAGTGGAGTAAATTCCATCCAGAAGCTATGTTTGTATTCCCCATTTCTTCTATGGCAATGCCCACAGAGAGAAAAATCAGCAATTTGGATAAGCGAACCTGCAAAGAAGCCTATGATCGTCTGGTTACGGAGTACTGGTTTGCCGTACATACCGCCATGTCAACGAAAAGTTTAGTTGGCATAGATGTGGAAAAGCATACCCAAATGGTAAATGAGCTTTGCTCTAGGCTTTACTACCACAAGGGTAGAAAGGTTGCTGTTGAGAAAAAGCTGGATATGAAAGCCAGAATTAAGAAATCACCCGATTTGGCTGATTCCATGACCTACGCAGTCCAAATGCTACGCAGGGCGGGACTAGAGTTTAATTTTGAAGAAGAAGCAGAGTCACTTGACATCCTTGAAATTCAAGATTGGGAAAACCGATTGGTTCACAGCAAGCACAATTCTGAAGAGCAAATTGAAAACGATGAATGGGGATATGGTGGAAGAGGTTGTGATGACGATGGCTTTTGATGCTTGACGCATTTTGAATCTTTGATACTTTTTCCATATCTGAATGGTGAAGCATTCTGGTAAAACTTTCCTCCTCCAAAAAAAGCCCCGCTGTAGTGCTTCACCACTCGGCGGGGCTTGCCCGTTATAGCAAGTGAGGATGGGCGTGTATTCGTACCACGCGATCCAACAACAACGGCTTTGGAGAATCAAAACTCCTTACCCGATGAGAGAGAAGGGAAACACCCTGCATCCATTCTGGGGTGCAGTAGTTTCTTTTCTTTTCTGACAGGCTTTCCCTACAAGGAGTGGGGGGATCAGGGGGGTGTTTGCTTTAATCTTTTGCTTTTCTTTAGTGCTGGGATCTATATCATCTAATCACTTATGGCTAGATTCTCCCCTCAAGAGTTCCGTAACGGAGCAATGATTCCTTCTGTCCTAGAGGGTAAAATTGATTCATCTGTTTCTTCTTTGATCAAAACGGAATCTCCTAAATTTGGTGGTGGTCAGTACAAGCGTAAGCCTAGTTTCTTGATGTGTCCTCCTAAATACTTGTCCACGGCAATTGCCAACAACAAGTTTATGAAAGGACAGAAGGTTGATACTGAAAGGGCAATGCGTCAGTACACTAGAATCAAGCGTCTCATTACTGCTCTTGGAGTTAAAGTCATTGAGTTGCCTCCTACCAAAGGAGCACAGGATCAGCATTTCGTCGCCAACCTTGGTCTATCAGTTGATCCTTTTATTTTCATCGCCAAGATGAGTGCCGATGGTCGCCAGATTGAAGAAGAGCCTGGTCGCCGATTCTTTGAAAAAATGGGCTATACCGTTCTCCAACCTCCTCATTTCTGGGAAGGAGAAGCTGAAACCAAGCATTGGAAAGACAACACCTACTTTGGCGGTCATGGAAAATTC
>Ga0208257_1000023_pt1 | contig 54941 bp, 71 predicted proteins | sample CryBogCBH10Sep07_FD_184610 | JGI IMG/M metagenome (GOLD analysis project Ga0208257, IMG submission 184610) | Freshwater microbial communities from Crystal Bog, Wisconsin, USA - CBH10Sep07 (SPAdes) | ecosystem: Environmental > Aquatic > Freshwater > Lake | place: Crystal Bog, Wisconsin, USA... | reverse complement strand
CATGTCCCCAAGATTAGGTACATTTGGATAATGATAAGCCAGCACTTCACTCGGGAATTTTTCAATGTCCGAGAATGCAACTGGTGTCCAGCCAAGGTCATGCCATGCTACTGTGGCAGCCTCAACTCCACTACATACTGATAAATACTTCATTTCTTCCCCTTAAAAAATACATCTAAATCTTCAATCTCGCTGGGTTCATCCCAGTTATCCATGTCACCATAGTCACCTCTGGTAGCACGCAAACGTTCTTCTTCTCGGTAGCGGGGTTCAACTGCCCACCATGCCAAGGATGCCTCTTTGTATTCAACCCACAAATCGTTGACGATAAACAGTGGATGGTTTAAATCACTGATATGAATACTATCAATAAAATCGCGATGAGCAACATATGCTTTTCCTCTATTGTCTTTGGTTTTAACTAGTTTGACTGCGTCTCTGGCTCTAATAAATCTTTTGTACGCTTTCACTTGCTCTTCAGTCATCATATCCTTCTTGTTCTAAATGTTCGGAATTAAATATTTCTAGGCTTACTGGTTCTTTGCTGAGTATCGAATTAATATAAGCGACCCTACTGGGTTCAACCCCCAAGCGATCAGCTAGTTCACGCTCGTTGGGTTCACGGCCAAGTTCTTGGGATAGTATACGCTCTTGGTATTTGGTTCTGCGAATTTCTTCGGTGATGTTGACGGGCAAGCGGATAATATTTTTGGTATTGGCTACCCCACGCTGCACATCAAAGTGTATGAATTTTTTGGCATACGAGGCAAACCGGATTTTTCCCATCGGTTTCCAGGTGCGGGCTGCGTTGATCAATGCCTCATTACCGAAGGACAGTAAGTCCTCCATAGGCATATTGGAATGCGACCAGTTGGGCATCTTTTTGATGACCGATACTACAAATCGTAGATTGTGGGTCACCAGTTTTTCAAGGGCATCTTCGTCCCCTTGGGCAATTTTGTTTGCTAGATTGATTTCTTGGTCATGGGTTAGGGTCGGTATTTTGTATAAAGACTGAAGGTAATCAGTTAACGCATTCTTGCGGTTTTTCAAAATGGGCTATCTCCGAGCATCTCCACTAAACCATCAAATATTTGGGATGGAGTGGGGTTCTTTAATTTGGGCAATACCGATAAAGTGCATCCCGATTGAATGTAAGGCTCACACTCAATGCGGGAGGCAAATTTACGGATTAATACACCACTATCATACACCAAATAACGCAACATAGTCAAATCAGATCTTTGATAGATACAAACTCTTTCTTGGGTAGCGATCTGACTATTTTATCCTCGGGTTCAAAAAAGATCTTAGTCACACCAAACCAGTAACACGCATAAGTCTTCGTGCCTTTGCTATCGGTCGTGTATGCCTCGGGTAAACGCTTATCAAACCGACATGGTAAATCAGTTAGGACAGTACTGCCACCAATTTTGTTAGTGGCAATGGCATACTCTTCGGCACAAACTGGCAAGGCCGTAGTTAGGCTGAACGCAACAATTAAGGCAGTTAGTCGCATTAGTAATCTCTTTCCACGCAATGGGTCGCACAATCTAACCAATACTGCTCGACCTTATCACGCAACTCTTGGGGCGCGGTTTTGGGATCTATATCTTGCAAGTGTTCTTCCATTCGCATCTGAGAAATTGCCTCTGCCCAGTTACCTTGCTCAAAAGGGTAAAACTCCTCGCCCTCTTTCATTACCTCTTCGACCTTCCAAGCAATGTATTCAGAACGCTCTTCTTGATCATCGTACATATCTTGAATGCCAGACTCTAACCATCCATCGTATCCGTTACCCATGATTACACCTTTCTAATATGAAAATACTCAATGTTGTCACAAACTTCTTCCCAATTATCAGCTAGATCTTGCTGATTGTAATCTTCCCATTCGCTGGAGCGATCCCGATTGACTTCTTCGAGGATTTGTTTGGCATCCCAAATATGGGCAACACCACTATTCAAATCAGTCACAATAAACTTCATTGGCGGGTTGATCAGCTTGTCAATAAACTCTTCAACGAATTGCTCTTCCCAGTTAATCATACTTGCTCCTCGTTATCTTCACACCATAAAGCCAATATATCATCACGCATTTGTTGTACATCGTATATATCATTCAACAACTCTACCAACAATCCGAGGCAAGCCTCTTTATTATCGTGATCACTACCAATCCAATGTTGGATCATCACTTCATTAATATACTTTTTCATTCTTGCTCTCCCAAGTGAATAGTTAATGTTACTGGAGTGTTATCCACATCGTTTTCGATTAACCATAATACCATTGAGTCAACATCGTCAAATCGGATTTTATGCTCAAGGCTGCGGGGTAACCGAAATTCCGTCCCACAAACCAGGCAAGTCGATCCCTCGTGTGGAGTACGCATTTCGCATGGAATACAGTCTCTAAAACTGTCTGCTTTGAGTCTACCACTCTCGACTGCATCAAAAACGGCACTATAGCCACCTTGTTCGTAGATTTTTACTGCTTTTTCGTAGTTAGTTTGTTTCATTTTTGTTTTCCTTCGCAGATTGAATAAAAGCTTTACAACATTTAACAAGTAATTCTTCCGCATCTTTGTAATGCATTTGTCCTTCGTCCCATTGGGAATAAATATCGTTAACGGAGAAAAACAAATCATCTATGTTATATAAGTCCATTATATTACGCTCCGATCTCTGTAAGCTTGGTTTAATTGGCATTCCATTACGCACACATCATCTTTGTACCACCATCTGGGTTCGCAATTGTATTGCTTACCATGTAGTCGCAAACCCTTAATGAGAGAGGCTTTCGCCCCTCTCTCTGTCAAACCATATGCCTCAAAAGAGAAATTGCGAGAGTCATACCACGCTCTGTAGATTTTCATGACAGTTTCTCCGTCAAGTTACCTTCATTCCACATTGCTTTGGCAAAGCTCACTACCTCATCTGATGCAATGACATTGTTTGCTTTAGCATGGTGATCGATTACATCCAAGGGGCATTCATTATCTGAAGGGAAATTATCACCCCACAATAAATCCCAAGGTTTGTTTCTTAAATCTGATTTGACATAGGTATCGCAAACCCCAAAATCAAACTGTCGCATGATGATGGCATTGGTGCAATCTAAACCCAAGTAACAAGCATTATTAATTTGACCCGCAAGTTCATTGAGAGTCATATTGGGATGCTCATTTAGATGCTCACAGATATAAGCATCATCTATTTCTACCACTAAATTGAATTTCATAATTACCTCCCTTGTAAAATTATGATCCTACTGGTACTACAACAAAAAACAATAGGTATAAACCCTAGGCTGCGAAAACCCAGGGTTTAACCCTATTGACTTTTTAATCAACTTCTACCTCTGCAACTCGCCAGTCATCCGCGCAGTAGTCTTCCATATAACCTTTTTTGACTGCGTATGCCATACCCTCTAAGAGATCTTTGAGTTCTGCCTCTGCCTCTTCCCGAGTGTCAAACAATTCCAAATCCTCTTCGTTAGGTACTTCCCAGTCACCACCAAAAAACAATGCCTCGATCTGATACTTGATCATTTAATCCTCCGAATTTCCATGTTATCGAATGCATAATAATCTTGGCACACCATCTTGAGTAAATACTCTTCGAACGACAATGATGTATCAAAAGTATGACGGAATTCATCCGCATCATAGAGGTTAGTATCACCATACTGCTTTTTTAAGCTTGGGATTGTATGGATCTCTGTTATCTCTCCACCATTCCACACGCACAAAAATAGTGAGTATGGTTCACCGCTTAGGTTAATTGGATAGCTATTGTTCATAATGTCAATTCCTCGCTTTCAATATCTAAATCATCAGATGAATATTCAAAATCTAGTTTGCCATCGTAATACATTTTCATGGCAATTTCTTCCGCTTGCTCCCAGTCTTCAGCCTCAATTTCTTCGACTGCATGGCGGGTGCAACGCTCTCTAATACGCACTTCGAATGTTGGCATAATGCCCTCCCTTGTTATCGATCAATATTGATCCAGTAAAACACTCATAGAATGCTTTACTAGGCAACATTAAACAAGCTCGTAACTACCCTTACCAAACTTATTCTCTAACCAAGTATTTGCCTCGACCATGTCTTTGATATTCAACACTCTAAAACTGGTTGAGCTATCAGTCACAAGTCTAAACAATGTGCCTTTCTTACGATGCTTTGCCATCTCATAATCTTCGACCAGAATACCGATAGCAGTTTCATCGTCATGCTCAAACCATTCTGTGCCATTAATCGCACCGAATTTAGACTTCCATTTACCTAACGATTTGACATGGTTATCCCATATTGTTTTGAATGGCGACTCTTTCCATTTTGACTGTGAGTCGGCAAACTCAATATCAATACATCCACCATTGCCATCGTTATGTACCCATGCAAATTTTTTGCCGTTGTAGTACAGGTTGAATTGATAACCTCCACCATCTTCGGTACGCCAAGATTTAAAAGCTTTAATTTGAAAAGTCATAAGTAATTCTCCCTTGTTAAATGATCAGTATCGATCCTATATGCCACTCTATGAATGGCATATAAAACAATACTACGGATTTATTAATCCTTCATTAATTAATTGGTTTAATGTGCGACCAAAAAACCCTTGTAACTGGTAACCCAGTTTAGTGTCATGCAAGTACTGCCATGCCTCCAGTACTTGCTCTTCACTATCGCATTCAATAAAACCTTCTGCAATTCCTACTGCTTGATAATTATCCATGATATTCAAACCCATATAAATTTACATTGTCGTTAATAAATTCTAGTACTTCATTTAGATTATTTGATGCAATTAAGTTAATGTGAAAACCTTCCTCATCATTAACTACTGATAAAGAATATCTGCGATAACGATCGCTATCTAAATCGGCAAAATCACTCAATTCTTTATTTTTGTAATCGCACCATAATTGCAAGTAAGTATCTTCCCCAATTTTACGAATGAGGGAAGGGCAAGCATCGTTATGCCACGATCCATCCTCAAACCCTTTTATGACTGGTAACTCATCGTCATAACTGGGAAATTCATTCAAATAATTTTGCATTTTTTCCTCCAGTAAAATAGGCACAATTGCCCTATCACTATAATATCCAGTCAAGGGTAGAATTACATCGGTAAAAACCCTAATATTGAAAAAATCAATCAATCCCAGGCTTTGATCAATTTTTCCTATAAGCTCCAAAACACGCTAAAACGATCTTAGAGGCGTTTTTACTGTTTTGCTTATAAGTGCATTGGGAGGGTATCGATCGTGCAATATGGATCGATCTGAGAGTTAGGGTTTACCCTAAGTCCGGTGTTGTTTTGCTGCAACACTTTTGCTTGTCAATAGGGGTTTACCCTGTGTGTTGTTTTCATACCACGGCCAGAAAAATAGTCAAAAAAAATCCCCCAATATTGGGGGATCTAGGGTTATTACTGATTGATTAAATGGTATCTATTACAAACCCGCTTTTATCGGTTTTTGCTTTACCCTTCGCATATAACGCAACAATATGCCCTTGTGGATCTAAATGGCGTATATCTGAATTATCCCCGCTCACTACTGGCAAACCTAAAAAATTATGGGGAATATCTTTTACAGATCGGAAAACTGTAGCGATCCTCATATTATTACTAATTGCTTTTTTGGCATATTTTTGGTACTCAATAACACCACTATACGAAAATGTTAGATCATAATTTTTTGGGATATCGGATCTATTGGGTATTTTGGTATAGTCATAAAATTGTATTTCGGGGAATAGATCAAAAATAGTAATAGATCTAATTTTCCCATGCATAAATTCATAATCGAAATAAATATTCTCAAATTTAATATCACTAGTACCATTTAATCTAATTAAGAGAGTTAAACCCGCTTTACTTGCTTGCTTAATTCCCTTTTCAATATCCTTAACTAAGTTAAGCATAAAATCTTGACGATCATTAAAGAAATATTGGGTTTTTGCAATTCTCGCATTTTGAATACTGGTAAATGCTCCTCTCCCAGCAGTATATAAACAAGCTTTTTCGCATTGGGCAATTTTTGCCATTGGGCAAACATTAAACCCGCTTATATCACTAGGTGCAAGATACAAAATACCAGTTAGAAAACCTAACTGCTCACCCTTAACTGTTTTTGCATTGGTATCAAACCCTAATAATGGTTTGCGTATTTTTGGTTTATTAATCATATATTTCCCTATAGTTAACTGATTAAAAAGTACTGCTCTATCACAATTTTAGAACAGATATACAGTAAAAAACAGAAATAAAAACCCTAATAGGGTAAACCCTAACCTGGTTGCTTAAAAAATAGGCAATTGATTTTGAGCGGGTTTTTAGGGCATTGGAGCGGTTTTCTATTGGGTTGATCTACTTGCATTACCACGATGACGATCGTTTAATATGGATTGATCTGAGAGTTAGGGTTTACCCTAAGGCCATGCACCATTCCGGTGCAGCGTAGTTTGTCAATTAGGGAAAACCCTAGTGTTGTATTGCAGCAACATTATGGGGTAGATTGTTGCAATGCAACATTGTCATTTTACATAATATCTAGCCGATCCCCCTATCGCTATCTCGCATACGCGTAAATTGTGCAATGCAACAAGTTAGTACTCACTAACCTGGCTCCGCGCCCCAATTTGGTGCATTGCAATTTGTTGCGTTGCACCAAGTTAGTACTTGCTAACTTACCGGATTGTGAGTGAGCGCTTACTTACTTGCCAAATTGTTGCGTTGCAATATGTTGCATTGCACCAAGTTAGTAAGTACTCACTAACCTGGCTGCACCAACTTGGTGCGCTGGGTGTGTGGCAATTTGCAATAAGAATTCTTTGAAATGCCAAGGGGGTATGTTGTTTTGACGCCACACCCCCAAGTTTGACTCCCTGTCGGCCGCCCCGGGGGGTCCCACACCAAGAGCAAGCTTTTTCAAATTTCCCGTATATTTTTTTATTTTTTTTTGTAAAAAACCATAATAGTTGTATAGAACTAGGATGAACGCCCTCAATGTCTATACAAAGGGTGGCTTCCCTGTCTTATTTCTATACAAAGGGTGTCTCGGCTAAGTTGTTGATTTAAATAATCTTTGTGTTTTGAAAGACAGGGTATCCATAGTATCCATAGTATTTCTTTATTTTTTATTTTTAATTTAAAAAAATAAAATAAATATATACACCTAATATGCGATTTAACCCTGTCTTCTATGGATACCCTGTCTTTTAAACTGGAATTCTCTTTGGAATCAATAGGATAGCTTTGCCACCCTATGTATAGAATTAGGCTAAACGCAACAGTTAGGGCGGATTGTGTATAGATGTTGCATAAGTAGATGTATGAAAAGACTAAACCCACAAACTAATCAGCCCTTTAAACTTGGTGACATTTGCCCAGAAGCATCGGGAATGGGCACCATGTATTTCTACAACTATCGGTCTGACATCCTTGCCAACGGTTTTCGTGGCGAAAGGTGGCTGACTGAAGAAGCGTTGAAGCGGGCGATTGCCAGAGACAAACTAGCCAAGATGAAAAAACGGCGGCAAGCTGGAAAGCTGCCTAGGGTGCTAAAGTCTGCGACCGTCCATGCCTAATCTGTACGTTTACCAAATCAAAGGAATCCTTGAGAAAGAAAACAAGGACATTGGCGGTATCAGAGTACTGGTTTGCGATAAAGATATTTTTGAGACAGTCGATGTGCCACCAGAGATATTTGATAAAGAAACCTTACAGTATTTGAAATTCCGTTTGGCAGTAAATGATTTTTTAGATGTGCGTAAATTACCCTATGTGGTTCAAAACAAAATCCGCATCCCAATAAATCACTGGCTTGATAATTGGATTATTAAGGAAAGAATCCTTGGCAATAGCAAGTGATACACCAGTCCCGATTGTTGGGGGATGGAAATTGGCACATCAATTAACTACTAAGGATTATGTATATTCTTGGGATGGTTATCCTGTACCCATTAAAACCATCCAGCAATATACCCCTAAAGAAATGTTTGATGTGCAGTTAAAAGATGGCATTTATGTGCAGGTAGATAATCATACTACCTTCCCCGCATTTACTATGCAAAACCGCCAAAGAGAATCTCGGCATAAAGGAAAATATAAACGCCATTATATTCAGAAGTATTACAGCCCGACCCAGTTACTAGAAAAGGGATTAACTGACAGACGGGGCTGGAATATATTCTCGATTGAAAATGCCAAGCCATTACAGTACCCAACTGAAGACCATCCAGTGCCCCCGTTCATTGCTGGATTGTGGGCAGCCAAGTGGGGCAAGAAGGTGACATTTAATTTTGATCCCGATTGGATTGACTATGTACAAAAGAAAATCCGCTCCCATGGTTGGTTTACAGAACGCAAAGGCAACAGCCTAACTTTTAAGCAATCGATCAACACCACCTTTCTAACTCGGTATCAAACTGTTCCGACCAAGATACCGATTGAGTACACCTTTGGCAGTATCGATCAGCGTATTGAGTTTCTTCGCGGAATTGTTGCGATGAAACCAGGATGTTACAATCCACAGTTGGATCGCTTTTTAATCTTCTCGCGCAACATACGGTTTCTGACGGTGTTGCAAGGGATCTGTGAATCGTTGGGCATGAAGACCCAAGTGTTTAACAACAGTAGCTCGTTAACCCACCAGTTAACTTTTGCAACCACTATCCCGTTACATATTCACCAAAAACCAGTTAAGCGTACTAAAGGCGATAAGCGCCGCATGATAACCCAAGTGGAGAAAACAACACCGCGCCCCGTAGTGCACATCGAAACAGATGTGCCGTTTGTAGTGGGGCAAGGATTTTTACCAATATGGCATTAAACCAAACACAAGAAAAGATCCTTGCATCTTTTGCACTGAAGAATGCCCACTGGCCAAAAGACCAGTTGGCTCTAGCCCTATGGCGGGTACGGTGGGAGTTGCAAGCACTACCCCATCAACGAGAACCCGAGGACGGTGAATATGACATCATGCTTATGCTTGCTGGTCGTGGTGCAGGTAAAACTTACACAGCTTCCAACTGGGTGGGACAGCGTGCGGCTATTTACAATGGAACGCGTTGGTTGGTCACAGCTCCAACCAGTAACGACATCCGGGCAACTTGCTTTGAGGGTGACTCTGGCCTTTTAAACATCATCCCCAATGAGTTAGTTGAAACTTATAACAAATCGCTGTTTGAGATTACGCTCAAGAACGGCTCGATCATTCAAGGCATCCCAGCGTCAGAACCAGAACGCTATCGTGGTAAACAGTTCCATGGTGGCTGGTATGACGAGCTTGCCGCGTTTGACTACCTTGATGATGCATGGGATCAAGCCCAGTTCACCATGCGTCTACGCGATCCACGCATACCACGCGTGCAACAGATTGTCACCACCACGCCCAAACCCAGAGAACTGATCGTAGATCTGAATGAGGGCAAGGTTGGTGGCGATGTCTATGTGGTCAATGCCAGCTCGTATGAAAACCGCGCCAATTTGTCATCATCGTTTTTTAAAGCGTTGGAAACATACGAAGGCACTGACTTAGGTAAGCAAGAGATCTACGGTGCAATCCTAGATCCAGAAGATGCGGGTATTGTAAAGCGTCGCTGGTTTAAACTTTGGCCAGCTGAAAAACCCAGCCCCACGATCGAATACCTTATTGCCAGTTACGATCCTGCTACCTCAGAGAAAACGGCTAATGACCCGACTGCTTGCTCAGTCTGGGGTGTATTTGAATCTCCAGACATTGGTACTGCAATCATTATGCTCGATGCATGGGATGCCCACCTTGGGTATCCAGAATTGCGTCGCAAGGTGATTGATGATTTTAAAGAAGTGGTTTATGCTGCTGATAATACTTTTGGTAAAGGTAGGAAAGCTGATCTAATTCTGATGGAAGATAAGTCAGCTGGTATTAGCTTAATCCAAGAACTACAAGGCGCTGGTGTTCCAGTGCGTGGTTACAACCCTGGCAAAGCGGACAAGGTGCAGCGATTAAACATTGTGGCACCATTAATTGCCAAGGGCAAAGTGTATATCCCCGAAGATCCAGAAAAACCCGGCGAAGTAGCACCATGGGCAAAACGATTCATACGCCAAGTGTGTTCGTTCCCAGAAAGCGGGGGGCATGATGACTATGTGGATACTTTGTCACAAGCCTTGCGTGTTTTGCGTGACTCTGGATGGATCCAGCTTGATTTCCTACCCGCTCGTGACTTTGAATACATTGACGATGAGCTCAGAAAGAAAAGATATAACCCCTATGCAGTTTAGGGCGAACACCCCCTTATTTTTGCATAAGTAGTTATAGATATGACGATCTCCCCAATTAAATCCCCGCAAGAGATGATCCTAGAGCAAGCTGGTGTTCCGCACCTAGCTGGCGGAGGACAACCGCCATTAGCACAGCAACAAGCCGCTTTGGCAGTAGGAGCTCAAGGTGGATTTAAACCAGCGGTTACTCGTTATAAACCCGATAATCCTATTACGGGGTTTCGTGCTGCGGGTAGTGGAAAGCTTGAATCACTTCCCACCACTTTTGACAAAGACAAAATTACGCGTTATGTCAATGCGTATAATGACGCAAAAGATCAATTTGGTTTGCCAGACTTTACACCAGAGCAAATGGTAAATAGGCTTTTGGTAGAGGGTCGTTCAGACTTAGGGTATAATAAGTTTGACACCAATAACAAGATGGCAAACAAAATTTATCAAACAATGCAAAGTTATGGTTACGATGATGCCGCCGGTTTTCCAGCTGCAATCTACGCAACCCATCAACGAGCAAAAGCAAACAATGTTCCATTTGATGTAGCATGGAACGGCATGGGTAGAAGTAAAGAAACTGGGTTAACTGGTTGGGATTATCACCAGCGTATGAATGATAGTTCTTATGCAGCAACCCATCCACAAAATGCTCCATTGTTGCAACATGTCTCACAAATAATGCAACCCCCACAAGCAAGCGATGCGGATCCTAACGCAACAAATGCAGTGAACCTCCTTGGTAATACCAACATGCCACAACCTACAGTAGGTTCTGCCATGTTTAAAAAGGGTGGTACAGTAAAACCATTTCATGACATAAGCAAAGTGCTTATTCAAAAACATATATCTGGAAAATAATTAATGGCAAAAGCACCACAACTTCCAATTCAATCGGGAGCAAACCTAGCTTCATTAGACCATGACATAACTGCGGAACAAAGTCGTCAAGACGAAAATGAAATTGACAGCTTTGAAGATGCATTAGGTCTTGATCCAGATATTAATTTACAAGAAGATGTAATTGAGCAAGAAGATGGCTCTGTCATTATCAATTACATGCCAACCGAAGGACCAATCAAAAATCCAGAGTTCTATGCGAACTTAGCGGAAGAATTTGATGAGCAGATGCTTAATGAGCTTGCCATTGAGTTTTTAGATCTGATCGATGTTGATCGGGAAGCTCGCAAAGAAAGAGATAAGCAATATGAAGATGGCTTACGTCGTACTGGGCTTGGTAAGGATGCTCCTGGTGGTGCTACTTTTGATGGTGCTTCTAAGGTGGTTCATCCCGTTATGGCAGAATCTTGCGTTGATTTTGCCGCATCAGCCACTCGCGAACTTCTTCCACCTGAAGGGATTGTAAAGTCCCACATCCGTGGAGAAGATACTAAAGACCGTGGCGAAACTGCAGAGCGTAAAGCTAACTTTATGAACTGGCAGTTAACAGAACAAATTCAAGAGTATCGTGATGAGATGGAGCAGATGCTCACTCAGTTACCTTTGGGTGGTTCACAATATTTGAAGTGGCGTTTTGATTATGAACTCAAGCGTCCTACTTGTGAATGGATTCCGATTGATAATATTCTGTTACCATACGCAACAACTAACTTTTATACTTCAGCTCGTGTAACTGAAGTTCAAGACATTACTGAAGATATTTTCAGACAGCGTATTGATCAAGGTATTTATCGCGATGTAGATCAGATCTACGCACCAGCGATGGATACAACCGAAGAGACACGCTCCAAAAAAGCCAACGATAAGATTGAAGGTATTGAGCGCCCACAAAAGAATGTGGACGGCATTCGTCGCATTTATGAAATTACTTGCTTCCTTCGCCTTGATGATGATGCAGAAACAGAAGGTCGTCGTGCACCTTATATCTTAACGATTGATGAAACAACTAACGATGTATTAGCACTCTACAGAAACTGGGCATACGGCGATGAGAAACTCGAAAAATTGGATTGGTATGTTGAGTTCAAGTTTATTCCTTGGCGTGGAGCTTACGCTATTGGACTCCCTCATCTTATTGGTGGCCTTGCTGCTGCTCTTACCGGGTCTTTGCGTGCTCTTCTTGATGCTGCTCATATCAACAACAGCCAGACAATGCTTAAACTCAAAGGTGGACGCATTGGAGGACAGTCTGACCGAATAGAGCCTACCCAAGTTATTGAAATTGAGGGTGCTCCTGGTGTAGATGATGTGCGTAAATTGGCAATGCCATTGCCGTTTAACCAGCCATCTTCTGTATTGATGCAATTATTAGGCTGGCTAACCGATGCTGCCAAGGGTGTTGTCACAACATCTGAAGAAAAAATCAAAGATATTAACTCTAACGCACCAGTTGGTACAACGCAAGCGTTGATTGAACAAGGTGCTAAGGTGTTTTCAAGCATTCATGCTCGTTTACACCGCTCACAAGCCAAGTCTTTAAACATTCTTTCCAGAATTAACCACTGGTATTTGGAAGAAATGGACAATGAGTCTGGTGAAGTCATTGAAATTCGTGATTTTGCCAGCAATAACGACATCCGCCCAGTATCTGATCCCAATATTTTCTCAGAAACTCAGCGTTTAGCTCAAGCTCAAGCCGTTTTACAGTTGGCAACTAGTGCTCCACAGCTCTATGACATCCGTCAAGCGCATGTTCGCATCTTAAAACAGCTTAAAGTACCTAATATCCAAGAAATTTTGCCTTCACCCGATGGTGTTAACGAATCAAACCCCGCTTTGGAGAATGTTTCGATGGTTATGGGCAAAATGGCAGCCGCTTTCCCCGACCAAGACCATCTTGCCCACATTAGAATCCATTTAATGTTTGCAATCGATCCAAATTACGGTGCAAATCCAATTATAGGCCCAGCGTTTGCTAGAAATGTACTTGAGCACATCAAACAGCACATGACTTTGTACTATTTGCAGTCTATGCGTAATGAAGTTGCTATGGCATCAAACGGAAAAGACATTTTAAAGTTAAACGAAGAGCGTCCATTAGACAAAGAAAGCCAACAAGCCCTTGCAATTGCTGCTGGCTTTGTTGCACAACAGACACAACAAGATTTCCAGTCATTCTTGCCTATTATTCAGCAGTTAGCACAACAAGTTCAGCAAGCCCAACAAGCTCAGATTGAACAAGCTGCTCTTGCCGACCCAACAGCGCAAGTATTAATGAAAACACAGATGGCTGAAACTCAACGCAAAGCTGGTGAAGCTCAAGCTAGACTGCAATCTGAGAATCAAGCTCAGCAACAAGAGTTCCAACTCAAATTGGCTGAGTTGCAAACCAAAGTTCAAGAGTTGCAAGTCAAATACAGCACTCAAACCAACATTGATAACCAAAGTAATGCAACCGACATCGCTATGGCTAACATTAACAATGCGGCTAAAGAGCGTGTGGCTATGATTAATGCTAAAGCACAAATGAGTCAGCAACAAGTTGCTCTGGATGCTGAACAAAACCAATCTGCCATGGACGCAATCAATGCGGCTAACCAAGATATTCGTCAACATGGTTTGGCAGTACAGCAACAAGCATTCCAGCAACAATCGCAACAAGTTCAACAACAAATTGAAGCCCAACAAGCTGCTCAGCAACATCAGCAAGAATTACAGCAAGCCGCAGAGCAACACGCTCAGGGTATGCAACAAGCTGATCAACAGCACCAGCAACAAATGGCTCAATTACAGCAGCAACAAGCAATGCAACAACCCCAACAGCCCCAACAACCCACTGAGGAACAATAATGGCAACTAAAAAATCAGCTGAAGACCAATTAGGTTTTCGCAAAGCTTACAAAATGACTGGTACCCCTGGCTATGCTGGCGGTCCTGGTGAAACCACAATCGATAAAGGTAACTCTGGCTCCAAGCGTGCTAACAATGCAGTTTTGAATCAAAACAAAATGGCTAAAGATAGCTTGGTTGGCCCAGGTAAGAACCTTAAAGATATCGGTGGCGGTAACTTTTATTAAAATTTGGGGCGGAATATTCCGCTCCTTTGCATAAGTAGTAATATGAAGGACTTAATTTCCGAGTTTATTAGCCGCTTGAAAGAAGCGGACAGAGATGCAACCGAAGTCCTAGCTTCCGGTTCCAATATTCACAACTTTGATTCTTATCAAAGAGTGTTGGGTACTCGCGATGGCTTAAAACAAGCCCAAGCGATTTTAGAAGCCCTCTTAACTGAGGATGATGAACAAGACTAAGCTGTAAAGCTTTAAGGAGCACTGAAGAGTGTTTGATATAAGAGAAAAAGACGAACCAGATTTGCGTTCGGAAGCTGAATGCTTTCCAGATGTAGATCCAGGTGTTGAAGTGGCTGGTGATCGAGTATTGGTACAATTACGCCGAGAAAAAACCACTAGCAAAGGTGGAATCATCCTTGTGGATGAAACCAAACAAACCCTACGTTTCAATGAGACTGTAGCCAAGGTAATCCAAATTGGTCCCCTTGCATATAAGTCGCCAGATAACCTCGAGCCTTGGATTGAAGGCCCTTGGTGCAAAGTTGGCGATTTGGTAAGGACAATTAAATACGGCGGCGATCGTTTTGTTGTTCAGCCCGATGATGATGGCGCCCCAGTGGTGTTTATTACCATTCAAGCACGTGAAATCATCTCTCGCATTAAGTCATTTGAGTATGCGCAGAAGATGAAGGCGTTTGTAGACTAATTTTGAAAGAAAATTATGGCAGAAAATGAAAAAGATGTTCCCATTAAGGAACAAGAAGATGGTTCTTTTGTAGCTACTGTAGATTTGCCAGAAAAAGAAGTTGAAGAAGGCAAAGAAAACGAAGTTAAAAAGAAAAAAGAAGAAGATCACGAAGATCATGAAGAGCACGATGACGAAGAAAGCGATGAAGAAGCCGCTTTAGAAGGTGAAACCGAAGAAGATCGTGAAGCTATTCGTGAAGCTCGTAGAGAAGAACGCCGTTTAAAGAAAGAATTAAAGAAACAGCGTGATCTTACATCTAAAAACAAGATTACAGCACTTGAGAGACGCAATGCAGAATTAGCAGAGCGCCTTGCTAAAGTTGAAAGCACAGCTTCATCTTATCAATTTGCTCAACTCGACAAAGCTATCGAAGACGAAGCCACTCGTGTTGAATACGCTAAGATGAAAATGATGCAAGCAGCTCAAGCTAACGATGTTGCAGCTCAAGTGGAATATTTAGAGCAGTTGACAGATGCTAAACAGCGTTTGAACCAAGCTCAGCATTATAAGAAACAACAGCTCGAAGCTGCCAAGGCTCCCAAGCAAAATGTTCCTAACCCAGCCAATTCAGAAGTGCAGTTAAATGCAACTCGCTGGCTTAAAAAGAACGCTTGGTATGATCCTCAAGCTCGAGACACCGATAGTAGAATTGCCAAGGTAATTGATCAAGACCTAGCCCAAGATGGATGGGATCCAGCGGATCCAGAATATTGGGAAGAGTTAGATAATCGTTTATCCGCAAGACTTCCACACCGCTATACCTCTAAAGGTGGTAAAGACGGTAGAAAATCAGCAGGTCCAACAGCTTCTAGCCGAGTAGCTAATACTACTAGCCAAAAAGCTGGCACTATCACACTAAGCCGTGATCGTGTTCAAGCAATTAGGGACGCTGGTGCATGGGATGATGTAGAGAAACGAAATAAAATGATCCGCGCATACGCACAGTATGATCGCGCTAATAAGGAATAATTATCATGGCAAATACAAGAATTAAACGTGACGTAGAAGATCGCTTAGCCGATCGTGTTCAACAAACATTGGAGCGCTCAGCAAATGCTGATTCTCCAGACTCTGCAGCAAAACGTGAACGCCTAGAAGCGTTCCGCGACAAATGGGCAAACAGTGCATTACCAGATTTGCCTAATGGGATTATTCCCGGATTTCATTTGTGTTGGCTATCCACCACAAACAATTATGACAGTATCGACAAACGCATGGCGTTGGGTTATGAGCCAGTGAAAGCCTCGGATTTAGGTGCAGGCTTTGAAAACTTAGGCAAAATGAGCTCGGGCAAGTTTGAAGGCTGTATTAGCTGTAATGAAATGGTTCTCTTCAAGTTACCAGAAGAAATCTATCAAGAAGTGATGCGTATGTTGCACTTAGAGGATCCCCTAGAGCACCAACGAAATATTACCGCGCAAGTTCGGAGCACAGCTCAAGAAGGCAAGGGTGGTAGATCAATTCTTGAAGGTGGTATTTTGGAAATGGAAAAAGAAACCGCTAAGGCGAATAACTCTAATATTCGTTTTTCATAACATTCTTCAAAACAAAGGAAAAATAGACTATGTCTACAGTATTTCAACCCTTTGGCATGAAGCCCGTGTATCACCCAAGTGGTTTAGATCGTGCAGTACCTTTCATCGGTACTAACAGCTATGTCACTGGTACATCGGGTTACAGCGCTCCCTACTCGTTGAGCAGCGGCCAGTCTTTCTGGCAGTTCCAACCAGTAGCGATCAACGCTTCAGGCCAATTAACAATCGCAGCACAAGCAGCGGCAGCTACATCAGCAGGTCGTGTATACGGTGTTTTTGATGGCGTAGAGTACACCAACTCTGATGGTCGTCGTTCTTTAGCTAAGTATGCTTCTTTAACTGCATTGAACTCTTACACTAATATCGTTTTCTGGATTTTCTCTGATCCAGCACTCGTATATGAAATCCAGTGTAACGGTTCTGTACCAGCTTCTGCAATCGGTACTGAGTACAACTTTGACACAACTTCTGGCTCTACTGTTGCTGATGGCTATGCTATCGGTAATGGAGGTGCAGGTTTCTCTACCACAGCATTGCTTGCAACTGCAGTTGGTACAACTAACCAAGGTCAAGTTCGTGTAGTTGGTCTTGGACGTGAAGTAGCATTCCCATCACAGTCATTAAATGCCTGGGGTGATGCTTACACAATCGTTCAAGTTCAGATCGCTAACAACACATTCGCGGCCCCTCAGGTCTCGGTTTAATTAACAACGAAAGGAACTAGCAAATGGCAACCCCAATGCGCAGTACAGACTTTCGTGCGGTAGTCGAACCGATTATCAACGAGGTCTTTGATGGCGTGTATGAACAACGCGCTGATGAGTGGAAAGGATTTGTAGAACAGATCCAAGGTATTCCACGTAACTACCATGAAGAAGTAATGCTTTATGGAATGAACGCAGCTCCTGCGATGCCTGACGGTACTCCAGTTAGCTACGATCAAGGTGGTACGCTGTACATCACCCGTTTCATCTACCAAATCTATGGCTTGGCATATGCCTTGACCAAAGTTTTGATGGAAGACGGCGATCACATCCGTATCGGTTCAACCTTCGCTAAGCATTTGGCTCAATCCATGATTGAAACCAAAGAAACCCTCTGTGCCAATATTTTGAACTTTGCGTTCACAACTGGCTATGTTGGTGGCGACGGCGTAACTTTGATCAACACCGCTCACCCAATCGCTAACGGCGGTTCTTACTCTAACCAGTTATCTACAGCTGCTTCTTTGAGCCAAACTTCTGTTGAACAGATGTTGATTCAAATTCGCTCCGCTGTTGACAACAATGGTAAGCGTATCCGTTTGAAAGCAGAACAGTTAGTTGTTCCACCAGCACTCGAGTTCCAATCAGAAGTAATTCTGAAATCGGTTCTGCGTTCTGGTACAGCTGACAACGATTTGAACCCAATCAAGTCCACTGGTATGTTGCCAAAGGGTACACACGTTGTAACCCGTTTGAGCTCATCCAAAGCTTGGTGGGTACAGACTGATGCTGAAAATGGTCTCATGCTTGTTATGCGTCGTCCAATGGAGAAATCCATGGAAGGCGATTTCGAGACTGATTCTATGCGTTACAAAGCTACCGAGCGCTATGCGACCGGCTGGCACGATGCACGTAACATCTACGGAACCCCTGGTTTGTAATCCAAACCACGCAGTAAGTCAAAAAAGCCACCCACAAGGTGGCTTTTTTGCATTTTAGGGCGTTTTTTCTCTAAAAGTTGCATAAGTAGTTATAGGAAGATTTGCCCCCAACAGACTACTGCCTCTTCCCAGTAGACGATCAAGCGACTGAGTGGGGCTATAAACTCTTGATAGGAAAAATCAAATGTCTGTAACATTTAATCAACCAGTACGTATTTACAAGTACAACAACTCTTCAAATAACGGCACAATCGCCCCAGACAACACTGGTGCAGCTCGTGTATCTCAACAAAGCTACATCAATCCAATTACCGCTACCACTTCTGGTGCTGTAGTTCTACCAACTTATGATATTGGTCAGACAACTGCAACCCCATTTGTATTGCCAGCTGGTTCAATTATTGAAAACGTTAAGTTTTACGAAACTACAATTCCTTCAGCTTTAACTGGTGGTGTTGTTACTGTTAACCTTTTGGTTACCAACCCAACTACTGGTGCTGTAACAACCACAGCTATTGGCACAATTACCCCAACAGCAACTAACGGTGGTATCATCTCTATTTCTTTTGCTACAACAGCAGCTGCTACAGCTTTGTTGGCAAATATTGGCACTTTGGACGCAACTATTCAGTTTAGCCAAGCTACTATCAGTGCAATTACTGGTTCTTTAGCAGGTACTTTTACTGTTGAATATACAGCTCGTAACTATGATGGCTCTATCACCAACGTTGGTCAAGGTTACACCAATAATTAATTGCCTAGGGGGCTTTGCCCCCTAATTTAACATTAAAGGAAATTAATTATGGCACTTGTCACAAATTTACAGCAAAATCCATCTCCTCCCCATTCCGTAACCGTTCAAGGCGCTTACGAGCCATTTGATTTGCAAGTTTCACGTAATCAAATTATGGGGCACCAAACATTAAGTTTGTTTGGTTACCAGTCTTCAGTAACAACAACATCTATCCCCGTTTGGGAAAATGCTACTGTTTACACATACCCAACATCAGCTACAACGATGACGGTAGTAAGCACATCTGCTTCTGATGATACCAACGCAAAGATTTTAATTTCTGGTTTGGATGCAAACTTTGCACCAATATCTGAAACTATTGCATTAAATGGTACAACAGGTGTTACAACGGTTAACAGTTACTTACGTATTAATAGTTTGTTAATGACTTCACCTGGTACAAGCCAAACCACTAACGCTGGTGTAATTACAGTAAAGCAGTCTAGCAATATTGTTGCTCAAATTAACGCTGGTATTGGTAAGTCGCAAAGTACTATTTATACTGTGCCCGCTGGCTATAGCTTTTACTTAGATTTAGCGGAAGTTAATACTTCTAATAGCTATACTGGTTCCACTATTATTACTTACAAAGTACAGGCTATTAATAACACCAACGGTGTTAAATTAACTGTATTGCAACAACCATTTGTGTCTATTTATACAGCTAACAGATCGTCTGATCCATTTTTGTATTCTGAAAAAACAGACATTCAATGGCAATTAGTAACTAGTACAGGTACTATTGCAGCAGGTGTAATTATCGCTGGTAAGTTAATCAAGAACAACGGTCAAACCGCGTAAGGCAGTTAAATGCCTGTCTACCTTGACACCCGTGGTAACTCTGTCCTATCTGTAGCGGTCTGTGACCGCTGCAATAGGAAGTTTCCATATGTAGAATTAATGCCTGATCCCAATTTCCCTGGGATGCGGGTGTGCAAGGACGACCTAGATAAGTTTGATCCATGGCGTTTGCCAGCTCGTCAAACTGAAAACATTGCGTTGCGTTTTCCAAGACCAGATGCCAATATTGCTACTGGCCCAATTGGTGGTAATCAGTTGTTAACCGAAAATGGATTTCAAAATAATAATTCCGTTTTTGTTACTGGTAATGGAAACTATGCTGGATCAACTGGCGATTTGAATTTAGATAGTACTTATCTGTTTTTCCCATCGTCAACCATTCCAACGCTTTACTCAATATCTCCATCAAGCGGAACTCAAGCTGGTGGTACAGCAATTACAATACATGGTACCAATTTTGTCAACATTACTAATGTTACATTAGGAGGTGTTAATGTACCTAGTTTTAATGTAGTAAGTCCAACCGAAATGACAGCAATCACACCTGCATATGCCGTTACTGGCCTTGTTGATTTGTCTGTCTTTTCTACTTTTGGGACTTCCACCTTGCACGGTGAATTTACATACACTTAAAAGAATAATAAATGGCCGATCAGTCGATAACACAACTACCGATTGCTTATAACCTAACTGGTGCTGAGCAAATTCCGGTCGTTCAAGGTGGAGTAACAAAACAGGCTTCTGTTTCGCAGATTGCCAATGCTGCATCACCTGGTAAATTGATTACCAACATGACTTATACGCCATCGAATGGCAATATTAATGTTTACTATAGCGACGGATCAACCCAAGTTTTAGGACCTGTATCTGGTTGGTCAGGTTATTCTGGCTACAGTGGTTATAGTGGTACTAACGGTACTGACGGCACATCTGGTTATAGTGGTTACAGCGGCATTAACGGTGCTTCTGGTTACAGCGGCATTAACGGTGCTTCTGGATACAGTGGATGGTCTGGCTATAGTGGCTATAGTGGCTCTGGCATTTCTGGCTTTAGTGGCTTTAGTGGATATAGTGGATTTTCTGGTGCTTCTGGTATAAGTGGTTTTTCTGGTTTGTCTGGTTTCAGTGGATTTAGTGGCTATAGTGGCGTATCTGGTCTATCTGGTTTTTCGGGTATTTCTGGTTACTCTGGTTCTGGAATTTCTGGCTATAGTGGCTATAGTGGTTTTTCTGGTATATCTGGAACATCGGGTTATAGTGGCATCTCTGGTTATAGTGGTTTTAGCGGCGCCTCTGGCTACAGTGGTATGTCTGGTATTTCTGGCTTTTCTGGTATATCTGGATATTCAGGTTCTGGTATAAGTGGATACAGTGGCTACAGTGGTTTTAGTGGTATCTCTGGTTATAGTGGCTACAGTGGTATCTCTGGTTATAGTGGCTACAGTGGTATCTCTGGTTATAGTGGCTCTGGCGTATCTGGTTATAGTGGCTTTAGTGGTATTTCTGGATATAGTGGTTCGGGTGTGTCCGGTTACAGTGGTTATAGTGGTTTTAGTGGTATTTCTGGCTACAGTGGCTATAGTGGCATAAGTGGCTATAGTGGCATAAGTGGCTATAGCGGTTATAGTGGCATTTCTGGTTACAGTGGTATCTCAGGGTATTCTGGCTCAGGAATTAGTGGCTATAGTGGTTTTAGTGGTATTTCTGGCTATTCTGGTTATAGTGGTATTTCTGGTTATAGTGGTATTTCTGGTTATAGCGGCATTTCTGGTTATAGTGGTTTTTCTGGAACCCCTGGCAACTCTACAGTTGCGTTCCAATACAAAACCAATACGGCAACCACATCTGGATACCCTGGTGATGGATTTTTGTTGTGGAACAATGCTACACAAACTAGCGCGACAGTAGTTAGTGTTTCGCACTTAACCCAAACCAATATCGACATTGATATTTTTTTAGCAAATATCATTAATGGTGAAGAATTTATTATTCAAGACCAAGTTGATAGCGGCAACTATCAAATTTGGCAAGTAACTGGAACACCAACCAATACCAACCCAGATAGCGCTACTAGCTATTGGAATTATCCAGTAACTTTAATAAAATCACATGGTTCTGGTACAACTAATTTACCAAATAACGAACCCGTTATTTTAGGTATTGTTAACGGTGTTAGTGGATTTTCCGGTTATAGTGGATTTTCTGGTTATAGTGGAGCAATAGGTACTTCTGGCTTTAGTGGTATCTCTGGTTATAGTGGTACTTCTGGCTTTAGCGGTATCTCTGGTTATAGTGGTACTTCTGGCTTTAGCGGCATCTCTGGTTATAGTGGCACTTCTGGTTACAGTGGCTCTGGTGTATCTGGTTACAGTGGTACATCGGGCTATAGTGGAATTTCTGGCTATAGCGGTCAAGTAGGAACTTCTGGTTACTCTGGCTATAGTGGTTTTTCTGGAATCTCTGGAGCAACGGGCTCATCTGGTATTTCTGGTTACAGTGGCTATAGTGGCACCTCCGGTTACTCTGGCACCTCTGGTTACTCTGGCATTTCTGGTTACTCTGGCATCTCTGGTTACTCTGGATATAGCGGTATATCGGGCTACAGCGGTTTCAGTGGCTTTTCTGGTATTTCTGGTGCAACGGGTTCATCTGGTATTTCTGGCTACAGTGGATTTTCTGGCTATAGTGGTCAAGTAGGTACATCTGGTTATTCTGGCATTTCTGGTTATAGTGGCTATAGTGGCGGTACTGGCACTAACGGTACTTCGGGCTATTCTGGCTATAGTGGTTTTAGTGGTATTTCTGGATTTAATGGTAGTGCTGGTGTTTCTGGTTACTCTGGATTTTCTGGCTACAGTGGTCAAGTAGGCTTATCTGGATTTAGTGGTTACAGTGGTTTTAGTGGGTATTCTGGCACATCTGGCTATAGTGGTCTTAATGGCCCATCTACCGCAATTAATGCAACTAACAGCACAACTAACGCAAACTACTATTTGGTATCAGTCCCAACTTTGGGATCTAACCAAACACCATATGGCTTTAGTACCAATGCTCTGACTTTTAATGGCTCAACTGGCGTGTTAACATCGCCAGATTATGTAGCCAACGGATCAATTGCTAGTGCAGCTTCAGCTGGTGCATTTAGTTACGGTACATTAAACTATACTGATACCAATATTTTTGCAAGCTTCCAAGCAAGCGTAAATACCTATGCTCAGATGATTTTGCAAAATACCAGCACTGGTACGCAAGCGTCTGCTGACTTTATTGTTTCCAGTAACGCTGGTACCTCCGGTACTAACTACGGTGACTTTGGTATTAATGGCTCTGGATTTAGTAGTGCTGGCGGTTTTGCTGCACCAAATGAGACCTACTTATATTCAACTGGTGGCGATTTAGCTATTGGTACATTTAGCTCTAATTCAATTCATTTTGTAATTGGAAATAGTACTACCGATGCGATGACCATCAACACTTCTGGTGCAGTGGCATTTAACGGCACCTACGGTACTAGCGGTTATGTATTGACTACCCAAGGTTCTGGTTATGCTCCTACATGGACGTCATCTAACGCAGGTAGCGTATCGGTAAGCAACTCAACAGCAACTACAAACTATTTAGTTTTGGTAACTGGTGTGTCGGGTAGTCAGCCTGTTTATACTAACACTGGCATTACCTACAACGGAACAACAAACGCAGTTACAGCAGGAATTAACGGCGGAGTATTTTAAAATTTTGTAGTACAATATAGAGGTTTGTATAAACCTTTAAGGAATAGCATGAAATATAGCATCGTTATACCAACATATAACAATTGTGAAAAATATTTAAAGCCTTGTATTGACTCTATTATCAAACATAGTAATATGAATGATGTAGAGTTAATTGTATCCTCGAATGGATGTACAGACAATACCAGTGCATATTTAAATTATTTAAAAACAGCAATACCTCATTTTAAATGGGTTGATAGCAAAGAACCTTTAGGTTTTGCAAAAGCAACAAACGCTGGTATTAATGTGGCAACAGCAAACCGTATTGTGTTACTTAATAACGATACACAGATACTGCACGATAGCTGGTTAGAAAAATTAGATACTGGCGACATTTCAGCAGTTTGGACACAGTTTTCACACATTACACAACGCCGATTTGCAGTGTTTTTCTGTGTGATGATTGACCGTAAAGTATTTGATACGATTGGTTTACTTAACGAAGAGTACGGTACTGGCGGTTGTGAAGATATTGAGTTTTGCTACAAAGCAGAACAAGCTGGGTTTAAAATTACAGCTAACTGGGATGATGGGTCATTTCCAATTTATCATGCTGCAGAAGGCACAGTACACAATACAGCCTTAGTGCAAAATTGGGATAATATCTTTTTGCTAAATGAATTAAAGTTAGCAAAGAAATATAATCCTAAATGGTATTACTGGCGCTTGTCAAACAACTACGAGCGAGCAGTCTTTCTTAAAGGCGATCCAGTGTTCCCGCGCGAGACCCAGCGTTATGAATGGGCAGTAGAAAATTTTGATGGTAGTAGCATATTAGAAATTGGTTGTTCCACTGGTTATGGAAGGCAGTTCTTCCCAGACTACATTAACTACATTGGTTTAGATTACGATCCAATTATTGTTGATGTGGCTAAAGACCAAAACTGGAATGGATTAAATAATCTGTTTGTTAGTGGTGACATTAACAAATTTATTCTAGGTCAATACGATACTATCGTGGCATTTGAAGTAATTGAGCACCTTGACAATGGTTTAGAAATTGTTGAAAAGCTAAAACAACACTGTAAGCGTTTACTAATTACAGTACCCCATAATGAACCTAAAGGTTTTTGGGGTGAGCATCACAAGTTGCATGGGTTAACTGAAAAAGATTTTAACGGTTTTAAGTTTGCATATATTAACCATGCTGGTAATATATCAGACGCTATGATACCAGTATCAGATAGCAATCCAAGCAACTTAATGATCTGCCGGTGGGACAATGAGTAAAGTACTCTGTTCTGTAGCAACTAGGGGTCGCTACTTCACAACACTACCCTTGGTATTAAATGCCATTATTAATCAAACAAAGCCAGTAGATAAGCTGGTTATATTTGATGATAATGACGAGCCACAAGACATGCGAAAAGAGTTGATTTATAGCTACTTTTTTCAGATGTTAGATGCTAAAAAGATTGAGTGGGAATGGCGGTTTGCTCCTAGAAAAGGACAACACCATATTCACCAACAAGCTAATACTGCTGGATATGAATGGGTATGGCGTGTTGATGATGATGCTATTCCAGAACCAAATGTTTTAGAAACATTGTATTCTTATGCTTTAACTAATGTTGGTGCAGTTGGTGGTTCAGTATTAACTCCGCCTTACATGCCAGACACAAGTGAAGTTAGTGGCAAGATTGATAACATTGATTCAGAGCCCAACATTCAGTGGGGAGCTATTGAAAAGGTAAAACAAGTTGAACATTTACACTGCACTTTTTTGTATCGCGCTGGTGTCTATGATTATAATCTTGGGTTATCGCGTGTTGCCCATCGAGAAGAAACACTGTTTACATACGGTTTGCATCGAAAGAATTATCAGATTTTAGTTGTGCCTAACGCAGTAACATGGCACATGAAGAATCCTCAAGGTGGGATTCGTAGCGAAACAAAGAAAGAAATGTATGAGCACGATGAGCAAATTTTTAGAAATTTTCTGCAATACCGTGATAAAACCATTGTGGTTCTTAATTGTGGTCTTGGTGACCATATTGTATTCAGTCATGTGTTACCTTCAATTCCTAGTGCTGAAGTTTTTTCTTGTTATCCTCAAGTTATTCCCGGGCGACCAATCATTGAAGCAATAAATTTGTTTGGTGATTTAGATCATTGGAATATTTATAAAAAGATGGATCAGTGGAAGTGGAAGGGCGACTTGGAAAGTGCATATAGGAATATGTACTTATGATTATTATAGCCCCATATGCACAAAAGTTAAGAACAGAAAAGCAAAACCCAAAGAACTATCCATATTGGGAAACACTGGTTGAAATGATTGACGAACCAATTGTACAAGTTGGCGTTGAAGGTGAAAAACAACTTGTACCAGATTTTAGAAAAAATCTACCTATTTCAGAATTGCGTAAGCTGTTACATGAATGCAAAACTTGGATTGGAGTAGATAGCTTTTTTCAACATTTAGCCTGGGATGAAAAAGTACCTGGGATTGTAATATGGGGGCCATCTGATCCGTTGATTTGGGGGCATCCAGAAAATATTAATCTACTAAAAGATCGATCATGTTTAGTAGCTAATCAATTTATATGGTGGGAAGCTACTGAACACCGAAATGATCGGTTTGTAAAACCAAAAGAAATCTTAGAACATTTAAGGAAATAAAAGATGGCACAATCCGGATATACACCGATAGTTCTGTTCCATAGCAATACTTCGGGTAACCAGCCAACCACATCCAATTTACAGGCAGGCGAGCTTGCGCTCAACATTCCAGACGGTAAAATATATTACAACACGGGTTCTGGAATTGCTGTTTTAATCGGAACATCTGGTTATTCTGGATTTTCTGGTTACAGCGGTATTGGCTTTTCTGGTGGATCTGGTTTTTCTGGCTACTCTGGCTACTCTGGTTTTTCTGGAGCTAGTGCAACTCTTAACACTGTTGATTTTACAGCCACTTCTGGTCAAACTACTTTTTCCGTAACTTATAGCCCAACACTTTTACAAGGTGTTTACCGTAACGGTGTTAAGCTTGGATTAACTGACTACACAGCAACTAATGGCACCTCTATTGTTTTAGCAACTGGTGCAATTACTGGCGACTTAATTGAAGTTCAATATTTCTCCAATGCGGCTGTAACTGGTACATCTGGCTACAGTGGCTATAGTGGCTACAGTGGAGTTACTGGCACTAATGGTACATCAGGGTTTTCTGGTTACAGTGGAACTAATGGCACTAATGGTACTAACGGCACTTCTGGTTTTTCTGGCTATAGTGGTTCTGGTGTGTCCGGATACTCTGGATTCTCTGGATACTCTGGCTCAGCTGCAACCGCTTCAATCCCCTCTGGCTCTGTGTTACTATTTTACCAGTCTGCAGCACCAACAGGCTGGACTCAAGTAACAACCCTTAATGACTATGACTTACGTTTGGTATCTGGCACTGGCGGATCAACTGGTGGTACAACAGCATATAGCTCAGTATTTACTAACCAAACACCGAGTATTAACGTATCTGGACTTTCTGCTGCTGCAACAACCCTTTCTACTGCACAAATTGCAAGCCATGCACACGGATATCTAGCTAGTGGCGGGTTTTGCCCTTGCCCCCCAGGTGGTGCAATTCAGACAACTTATGGAAGTTCATCAGGGGTAACCAATAGTGCTGGCGGGGGCGGTTCACATACTCACTCTATTTCTGGTTCAGCATCATCATCTACTATTACTTTAAACGTACGTTACGCCAACGTCATCATTTGCAGCAAAAACTAATTCTTAACGGAGAAATAACCCATGAACAAATTAACTATTATTGCTGATGACAAAGCTGTCTATGTGGACGGTGTGTCTTTAGCTAACCTAGATCTATCCACCGCTGGTATCCCAGCTGATGTCCACGCACTTCAGTGGAATGCTACTAACAACGCTGGGTGGATTGAATTTTTAGATGACCAAAATGGTCACAAACCAGCTAACGAAGCTATCACAGCTCTCCCAGCTTGGGCAACTGCTTGCGTAACTATTTACGATGCTAAAGTAGCAGCCGATGCAGCAGCCTTAGCTGAGGCAGTTGCTAAAGCGGCAGCTAACCAGCCCAAAACTGTTGGAACCACAACTGTCTAATAGAAAGTCCTAAATGACAACACAAGCACAAAGCGTAGCTATTGAAAGCTCGCAAATTAACTCCTCGGGAGTGCTGGGCATTTCTGGTGGAGGTACTAACTCAACTGCTACCCCAACAAATGGTGGTGTTGGCTATGGTACGGGTACAGCGCATGCTTATACAGTAGTTGGTACATCAGGCTACTATCTTCAGTCTAACGGTGCGGCAGCCCCAACTTGGTCAGCAGTCACAGTTACCCCATCTGTGCCATCTGGCTCAGTGTTTTTACTGTATCAAGCTTCCGCTCCATCTGGCTGGACTCAAGTAACCACATTGAACGACTATGCACTAAGAGTTACTAGTAGCACTGGTGGTGGCACAGGTGGTACAACAGCATTTAGCACCGTATTTGCAAACCAAACACCTACCATTAACGTATCTGGCTTGAGCGCTGGTGCAACAACACTTTCTACAGCTCAGATCCCTAGCCATACTCATACTAGCCCTAAAGCATATGGTTGTGGTGGTTGTAATTTTAGTTATGGAAGCACTTTAAATGGAACAGTAACAACAGGGGCTGCAGGTGGTGGTGGCTCACATACCCATTCTATTTCTGGTTCAGCATCATCTTCAGCTATTACTTTGAATGTTCAATACGCTAACGTTATTATTTGCTCTAAAAATTAATTTTGTTGTACAATAAAGGTTAGTCTTAACCTTTGAGGAAAATATGAAACTGGAATCTAAATCAAATTGCCCATTAAACGGTTTTCAACCCTGTAAATTGTGGGAATGCTCTTGGTTTATTGAAGTCAAAGGCACCCACCCTCAAACTGGTACAGAAGTAAACGAATGGGGTTGTGCTATGGCTTGGATGCCAATGATGCTGATTGAAAATGGTAGACAGCAACATTCTACCGCTTCAGCAGTTGAATCGTTTAGAAATGAGATGGTCAAGGCTAACGAAAAATCCCAGCAGATTCTAATTGAAACTGCCAAAGTAGCCCAGCTACCCATTTTTAAAGACGAGCCAAAACTGATTTCGGGGGAATAATGCAACTCACTATTATTCCAATCGATAGCACTATGTATATTGATGGTGGCGCTTTGGGTAATTTAGATCTATCCAGCGCCAACATTCCAGAGAATGTCCATGCTTTGCAGTGGAAAGTAAACCTTGGCTGGATTGAATATAAAGACAATCCAGATGGTACTAAACCACAAAACCAAGTAATTAATGAACTACCAACTTGGGCTACCGTTTGCACTAATATTTACAACGCAAAACTGCAACAATTAGAAGCAGAGCGTAAAGCTCTGGAAGCTGGTGCGGCAACAAACCAACCTAAAACGACTGGCACAATGGTGATTTAAATGCCTATCAACAAAGAACCCACCCATCAATTTCAGTATGATGGTGGGTATATAGCGGTGTATCATTGTAATAAAGGTGAAGGCTTACCAAAGCATAGTCACCTTTTTTCCCATGCGTCGTTCTGTTGTGCTGGATCTTGTATCATTCGCAAAGAAAACAAAGAAGTTATTGTTACTCCGCAATCCCAACCTATTAGTTTAGTAGCCATTGAATGGCATGAAATTGAAGCCTTAGAAGATGGTACAGTGTTTGTAAATGTTTGGGCTGAGGGCAAAGGTATTTAATGAATGAATACCTTATTCGTTACAATCAAACCCGCGGCCAACCTGGTAGAGGAACACCAGAACATGTTTGGCGAGTGTTTGAAAATGGTAACGAATACCTATTAAAAAATTTTAAGTTAAATGTGCCATCAACTAGCCATAGTGACGGGCACAATTGGAATGTTCAGTGTTATGGCTATATGACACTAGACCAAGAAACATCAACCGCAATCATTAACCCAACCAAGGATTAACCATGGCATTAAAAGATAAAATTGTTGAAGTATTAGAAGAAAAAGAAGTTATTGCTCCAGAGCCAGAGCCCGTTGTTACTCCAGAGCCAGAACCAATTCAACCAACCACAGTTTCCCCTTTGCATGACATGATTTTGGCTCAAGCCAATGAGCGTTTTGCGCGAGACACTTACTTCAAAAACTAATATGGATTTACAAACCCTAATTAACACAGTTCTGCCTTTGATCTGTGTGGCGATAGGTTGGTTTTGTAAAGAGTTATGGACTGCAGTTCAGCTGTTAAAAGACGAAGTACATGATCTTCGTGCTCACCTAGCAGAAAACTATATCCATAAAACTGATTTTGCTGACCGCTGGGAAGAAGTTCTCAAAGCCGTTCACCGCATCGAAGACAAGCTAGACCAGCTGAGAAAATGAGTCAAATAATTAAGCAGTTGCTTACAGGTAAAGACAATGAAACCTACGACATTGGCCGAGTAACTTGGCTAATTAGCATTGTTGCGGTAATTGCACTTGCCTTTTATCAAGTGATGAATAATGCCGTTAGTATTCGGGAACTGGCTGAATCACTTGGTATTGTCTCAGCTGCTGGAGGTGCCAGCGTAGCTATGAAGGGTAAAACCGAACCAGGGGATCAGTAATGTTCCCCTTATCTCCATTTACTTATGTCAAAATTATCGCTATTGTTGTGCTTCTTTCTGGCGCTTGGTATAGTGGCTATAGTTTTGAATCTAGAAGATTTGAAGCTTATAAAGTGGAGCAAACCAGACTGGTTCAAGAAGCTCAGCAAAGACACCAAGCAGCCGCCGACCAAATAAGGATTGAAAAAGATGCGCAAATTGCTTCTATTAACAACCAGCTTGCTGATGCTCTTGTCGGGTTGCGTAGCCGTCCCAGTCGTGCCCAAGAATCCACAAATGGACAAGACGGAACTGGGCGATCCCTTTCTGCCGAGGATGCAGTCTTTCTTGAACGGGAAGCTGCCAGAGCAGACCAAATAAGAACTGCCCTTCAAGCATGCTACGCCCAATACGACTCACTAAATAAGTGACCCCAATTTACGCTAGATTAGCGTAAAGTAAGGAGCAAAAATGAAAAAGCTATTCGTAGTACTGATGTGGATATTGGGGATATTTGCCGCAATCCACTTCACAGATCGATTTACCCAAATTGAAGAAAATGTTATGGCAATCGCTAAATCCACATTAGATTTTATTACCAAAGAAGAAGGTGCCCGTAATAAGGCTTATAAAGACTCTAAGGGTCTGTGGACTATTGGTGTTGGGCACCTTATCAAAACAGATGAAGATTACCTGCTAACAGCCACCCTAACCAACGAACAAGTAGAAGAGCTTCTTAAAAGCGATTTAAAGTGGTGTAGCGAAGCCGTTGAGACCTCAGTAAAGGTACCCCTTACCCAGAACCAATACGATGCCCTATACAGCCTCTGCTTCAATATTGGAGGCACTAACTTTGCTAAGTCTACCGTTGTCAAAAAAATTAACGCTAACGACATGCAAGGTGCTGCAGACGCTATTTTGATGTGGAACAAGCCCGATGTATTAATCAATCGCCGTAAACGCGAAAGAGCATTATTTTTAGGGGCGTAAAACAGTTGTTTTTTGCATAAGTAGATATAAGGGCCGATCACCCTTTTTAACCATTTAACCTCGAGGAAATACCATGGACGGATTTAAATCATTACCCAAAATGCAGTGCTTTAAAGAAGGCGGTCACGCTAAGGCTAAACCAAAAGCAATGTGCTGGGGTGGCAAGGCTATGAAAGCCGGTGGTGAAGTTGATGATGACTTAGCCCAAGATAAAAAGCTTATTAAAAAAGCATTTAAACAACACGACGAAGCTGAACACGACAAAGAGCCAACTGAGATCAAGCTCAAAAAAGGCGGTCGTATGAAAAAAGAAGATGCTAAAGTTCGTAAGTATAAAACTGGTGGTTCTGTAGAAAATGTTTATGGTTCCAAGAAAAAAGCTGGCGATTTAGATCGTATTGAAAAAACTAAAGATATCGAACCCACCAAAGCTGGTGCTTCTTCAGCAGCTGGTAAGGGTGATAACAGTGCTCGTAAATTTAATATGGGTGGCTCTTCTAATCCTTATGGCGGAACTGATGCAAAAATGGGATCTGAGTTATCTAAGATTGATAAAAAGAAAACTGGCGGTAGCATTCAACAGATGGGTAAACCTTCTGGCGATAAAGACGAAACCGTTAAAACTAAATTAAAGCCAACCAAAGCAGAAACAAAAAGTGCTGCAGTGAAAAAGATGAACACTGGCGGAACCTGCTCATAATGCCAATTAAATCGAAAGACCAAATGGCGGCAATGTATGCTGCCGCCGCCGGTAAATCGACTCTTGGCATTCCTAAAAAAGTTGGCAAAGAGTTTATCAAAGCCGGCAAAGCAAAACCGAATTTACCTCAAAAAGTAACTAAGCGAGCCGCTGGCCGAGGACGTTAATATGGCGTATAGCAACACAACTGGTCAGACAAAGGTTAATGTCGACCAGTTAATTTCTTATGCATTTCGTGATGCTGGTAAAACGGCAGAAGAAATGACGCCCGAATATGTCCAAGCAGCTAAACAAGCTTTATTTTATAACCTCATGGATTTGTCTAACATGGGTGTTAATTTGTGGTTATTGGAAAACCAATTGTATGGTGCTTTAACTCAGCAACAGCAGTTGGTTCTACCAAAGACTACAATTGATGTTCGTGAGGCTAACTGGGTTTATGTTCAAAACATTCAAGCCTCAGTTTACTTACCAACAGACAATTCTACTGCACCAAACGCATTTAATCTTCAGTCACAACTAGCTTCTTTAGCTGTGTCCACACCAGCTGAAAACTGGATTGGTCTTGGTTACCAGCAAGCACAAAGCGTTTACTATGTGGGTTGGAACTGCTACGCACCAAATGGTGGTACACAAACATATAATCTAGTATACGAGTATAGTGACGATGGTATTAACTGGGTAGTCAAACAGACTTTCCCAGAAATTACCATGACAGATTATCAATGGCAGTACTACAATATTTCAATTACAGAACCACATCTGTTTTACCGTTTGCGTGAAACTAAAGCGACCACATTCTCTGTTCGCCAAATTGTGTTTTCAACAAGTCAACAAGTTATTCCACTAGCCCGCTTAAACCGCGATGATTACTGGAATCTTCCAAACAAACAATTTCCATCCGTTCGTTCACTACAGTACTGGTTTGACCGTACTATTGAACCTTCTATGTATTTGTGGCCAGTGCCAAATAACCCATACCAAATGTTTCAGTTGGTTGTGGATGTACAGATGCAAGATGTGGGCTCATTGACAAATGAAATTTATGTACCGGATCGCTGGTTGCCAGCCATTCAAGCACAGCTGTCTCACAAGCTATCTTTGCAATTACAGAATGTGGATATGCCTCGCATCCAGTATTTAGAAATGCAAGCTAATAAACTATTCCAGCACGCTAGTGATGAAGATCGTGATAAGTCTCCAATCTATTTCCAACCTAACATAAGCTACTACACAAGATGAGCGTAATAATGACCTACGACTCGCTGGTGTTGAACATCCAGCAATACATGGAACGAGATGACGCAGATTTTATTGCTCAGATTCCTAATTTAATTGCTTTGGCTGAATCATCAATTGCGGCTGAGTTAAAAACTTACATGCAGTTAATTGTGGTGGAAACTAATTTAACCTCCAATGTTGGGGTTTTGAACAAGCCCGCTCGTTGGCGCAAAACAGTATCCATGAAGATTAACGGACAGCCCGTACAGCTTCGTAGCCAAGACTATGTGGCACAATATATTTCTGAATCCTCTGCGGCACAACCAGCTTATTATTCAGAATATGATTTTAACAATTGGCTTTTTGCACCTACTCCAGATCAAAGCTATCCAGTAGAAATTATCTACTATGCTGAAATCCAGCCTTTAGATCAAAACAACCAGCAAAATTTGTGGACGGCTGTTGCTCCACAAGCTATGCTTTATGGTGCACTATTACAAGCACAAGGTTATTTAAAAGCTTTGGACAAATTGCCTGTTTGGAAGCAATACTATACTGATGCTATTGCTGCATTGAAAAAAGAAGACAATACTCGTCGTGTGGATCGCAACACGAATGTACAGGAACCCTAATAGATGACTACCCCAATTTACACATCGCCTTTTACTGGCACCGTTGTTACCCCAACGGATGTATCGTATTCTGCATTAGCCCTTACTGCTAATACCCAGCTCTATTGGCCATCGGTTGTAAATCAAGCGTTAGGTGAAACTGTTGCTAGTCGTATTATTGATGTAACCCCCAATGCTACTAGCTATTCTATTTCTGCAAATACTACAACCACTTTTACAATTGCTAGTCAGAATTTAACGAGTGTTTTTGTAAATGGCGTAACAATTAATTTTAACGGTGGATCAACTGTATATACTGTAGTTAGCTCTACATTGACATCTGGCAATACCGTTGTTACATTTACTTCAGCATTGGGATCTGGTGTTACTGTTACCTCAGTTTCATTTGCGTTAAAAATTGCTTTACCTCAAGGAAACCAAGGTACCGTTGGTGCAGATATTTTATTCCGTAATTTGGGATCAATTTCTTTTGTTGTTACTGATTACACTGGTGCTAACTCTGTAACGATTGCTACTGGTATTTCTAAGTATTTTTATTTACAAAACAATACAACCACAGCTGGCACATGGGGTAATGTTACATTTGGTGCTGGTACTTCCGCAGCAGATGCGGCTTCTTTAGCCGGTGCTGGATTAACTACAGTAAACGGTCAATTAGCTACTACCCAAAACATCGTCGATGTTTCTGTGGCTCCTAGCGTAACTAATACAAGTAGAGCAATCACTTACAATTGGCTTGGCGGTGCTGGTAATATTAACTTACCATCTATATCTACTTTATCAACTGGCTGGTATATTGCCTTTAGAAATAGTAGTACTGGTGCTTTAACATTTACTCCCCCATCACCACAAAAAATTAATGGACAAACCTCCATTACAACAAATCCTGGGGATTCTGGTTTTATATTTTTTGACGCAAGTTTAGGTGCATATATTACTGTTGGCTGGGTAACTCCTAACAATGTGGTGTTTACGGCAGCAACTTATGATGTGGATTCCATTTCTGGAAATACATTAAATTTATCTGCAAACGCCCCAATCATACAAACTTATGTTGCACAAACTGGTACTCGTACTGCAACTCTAGCAGTGACATTGCCAGCAATTACCCAGTTTTATATTTTTAATAATAGCACCAATCAATCTGGTTACAGTATTACTTTCCAAAACTCTGGAAGTACTCAGACTCCGATTGTTTTAAATAATGGTCAAATTTTTACAGTATTGAGCGATGGTGAGTTTTTATACATTTTAAACGCATCATCATCTTCTACTTTTAAAGCAATTAACGGAACCGCTGGTGGCCCATCATATTCATTTTTAAATGATAACTCAACTGGTATGTATTTAGTTGGCACTGGTATTTTAGGACTTGCTGCAAATGGTCAAGAACTCATTGATATCAATGGTTCTAATTTGTCTTCTCCAATTGTTACAGTTAACGGTCAATTAAATTCCCAATTAATTACTGGTGGATCGTTCTAAATGGCGGCTGATAATCAGCGACAAGATACTTCGCAATATACTTCGATTTACAGCTTAGCAATACCCGCTGGAATCAAGCGCGATGGTACTCAGTTTCAAAATGACCAATACACCGATGGTGTATGGTGTCGTTTTCAGCGTGGCGATCCTAAAAAAATAGGTGGTTACCGCACACTGTTTACTAGCAATACTGGTATTTATCGTGGCATGATTGTCCAGCCTTACAATGGCGTAAACTATATTTTTGCTGGTAACTACCAAGAGCTAGATGCATTTGCTACTGGGACAAACTACGGTGTTGGTTCTGGACCATTTAAAGTAAATATTTTACCCGGCACTGTTCCGTTTACAATAGCTAGTTTAGGAACAACCACTTTCCAAGTTGCTGGAGATGTAAGATCATCATTCCCTAGTGGAACAACGGTAATCTTTAATCAGACAACACCAGTAAACTACACGACTACGGGTACACCAACTTACACATCACCTAATACAACGGTGACGGTAACGGCTACAATTACTGGTAGCCCAACAACAGTTTGGTTAAACAATTCTGCTGTTTTTACACCAGATCCAATTGGTGGCCCATATCGTCTTGACTGGCAGTTTGATGCTCAGTTTAGTTCACAAGGTGGTCAGTTAGCCGTATTCGCCCATCCTGGATACAATTTAGTTAATATTGATAACGGTGTAACTTCCCAAGTGTTGTATGGAAGTATTACACCAGGTGCAAACAATACTTGGACATTCCAAGGTTTATCCGATTCTAGCGGTCAAAACCCAACCTACAAACCAATTAGTGTTGATGGCGGGGTTTGCATGTTGTATCCTTTTATTTTTGTATACGGGTCACATGGCTTTATTGCAAACAACAATGTAAGTAATACCTATACTCAGCAAAACTTCTTTGATTGGAATGGTACATTAGCTAACCAAGTTAACGTATCGGCATCTAAGATTGTTAAAGGTATGCCAATGCGTGGTGGTACAAACTCACCAGCTGGTTTGTTTTGGGCAACCGATAGTTTAATTCGTGTTTCATTTAACTCATCTGCTTCTAGTACAACCCCTACTAGCCAGTATTGGAATTATGATATCGTTTCTAGCCAAATCTCAATTATGTCATCTAATGCTGTTGTTGAGATGGACGGTATATATTATTGGATGGGCGTTGATCGATTTTATGCTTATAATGGTAGCGTGGTGGTAGTACCAAATGATAAGAATGTAAACTACCTATTCGACAACCTCAATTATATACAGCGTCAAAAAGTGTGGGCTACTAAGATACCACGCTACAATGAGATTTGGTTCTTTTATCCCCGTGGCACAGCTACAGAATGTACTGATGCCATTATTTATAATGTAAAAGACAAGCTGTGGTATGACGCTGGTCAAGCTGTGGGAGCACAACGCTCTTGTGGTTATACAGTTGAATTGTTGCCTTACCCTATTTGGTGTGACTGGAATTACACACCATCATTTAGCCAACCATACACTGTAATTCAGCATCCCGCTAGTATGTCGGCACCTAGTAATAACCAGATGTATTTTTCTGGGGATGTAACTAGTGTGTTTTCCCCTGGTGCAGTTTTAACTTTTTCACCAAACGCAGATTCAACTCAAACATATAGGGTAGTTTCTTCAGTTTATACTTATAATACAACTATTGGTACTCCTGGCGTAACTTTTGTAACTATTACCGGTAATACTAATTCAGCAATTGCTGTTGGTTCTTTGGTATATCAACAAACTGGTGGCTACACTATTTGGCAACATGAGTATGGTCAAAACCAAGTAAACCTTAACACCGAAGAGGCAATCTATTCCAGTATTACCACCAGTGACATTAGTTGGTTAACTGGTAGCCCAAGTCAAGATGGTTTGATTGGTATTAATCGTCGTATGCATTTACGCCGCGTTGAACCGAACTTTTTGCAAACTGGTACAATGGCTATGACTATTTTAGGTCGTAAATTTGCAAATGGTTTAGAATCAACTATGGAAAACTACGGCCCATTTTACTTTACACCTAATACCGATAAAATTGACTTACGCGTGGAAGCCCGTTTGGTTAGATTAAAATTTGAATCTAATGAAATTGATGGCAATTATGAAATGGGTCGCTTGCTTATTACCGCAGAATACGGAGATGAGCGTCCATGACCGTTTATGTCAATAAGAATAATCAACAGTTTTTTCCTTTTTCCCCAGAGTATTCAAGCTGGGAAGATTGGAATGGAAACTTTATTATTTATTACGGTCAATTAAATATACCCAGCGAAACAGAAGAGAACTGGAAAAACGCTGCTTCCGTAATTGCAAGCACTTTTACTTTTTCAGCATTTCCAATACCTACACCAGATACATATGATAACTGGCAAGGTTGGGCAAGTGAAGTATCTTTAATTATTAACGGTAAGAGCCACTAATGACACCATCTCAAATATTAATGCAAGATGCTCAAAATCAAGGTGCAGATCCTCAAAAGGTTTTGCAAAGTGCACTTGGTCAAGTCAATAGTGGACATACAGTTTTATTACAAGAAAATAACTCAATATTACTAGTTACTAGATTAGGTGATAAACGAGCAATGGTACATTTATCCACAGTTGATTCACCTTTAACTTTAAGAAATACTTTAGCTGGTTTTTTAAAAAAATTAAAAGCATCAGAAATAGAAGTTATTTACGGAAATACTTTAAATCAAAATCTTTTAAAATTGATGAAAAAAATTGGTTTTGATGTACAAAAATCTAACTTACCTAAATTTACTTGGATGGCTAAAGTATGAGTGCAGTAAGCGATTTTGTTTCTGGCGTTGGAAGTTTCTTTGGAAGCGTAGCTAGTGGCATAGGAAATTTTGTTTCCCAAGCAGCTCAACAAATTGGTAACCTTGGTGCCGAATTTGATAAAACTGTAAAAGATACCATTCCTGGCGGTTGGGCTACTTTAGGAACAGCAGCACTAGCAGTTGCTGCTCCTTATTTAGCTCCATACATAGCTGAAGGTGCCGCCGCTGGAGAAGGTTTAGGCGCTGGCGCTGGTATAGGTGCTGGTGCTGGAACTTCTACTGCAGGTGTGGGTCTTGGTGCTGGTTCAGCCACAGGAATCGCTGGAACAGAAGCTGCAGCGGGGCTTGGTTTGGGCACTGGAGCCACGGGAGTTGGTATTGGCACTGGTGCAGGATTAACTGGTGCGGGCACTGCTGCTGGAATAGCTGGAACAGAAGCTGCGGCTGGGCTAGGTGCTGGTGCAGCTGGAGCCGCTGGATCCTCATTACTAAATTCAGCTGGTACTGGTGCATTAACTGGTGGTGGTTTGGGTGGTACAAAAGCTGTACTAACAGGGCAAGATCCTTTAAAAGGCATTTTATCTGGTGCGGTATCTGGTGCGTTAACTGGTGCAGCATTAAATAGTTTAACATCTCCAGAATTGGCTTCACAATTAGGTTTAAGTTCGCCTTTAAGTCCATCTACGGCATCAACTTTATTATCTGCAACACAGTCTCTTGTTTCTGGTAAAGACCCAATTACTGTTTTAGAAAATACTGCTCTTGGTGGTGGATTAAGTTATTTAGGCGGTCAAGCTAATACTCAGTTATCTGGAAGTGTACCTCAACCAGTTGCAAGTGCATTAATTGGTGCTGGCACTGGAGCATTAGGTAGTGCTATTAAAGGTGGAGATGTTAATGCTGGTCTTCTAAGTGGCGCTGTTGGAGCGACAATAGGTAGTGCAATTAATGGTGCAAAGAGTTATCAAAGTGCATTAAGTGATGCATACAATAGTGCCTACACTCCAGCTTTACAAAAAACTCAAGAAGCTCAAACTGCTCTTGAAAAAGCATTACAAAATCCAGATTATGTTCAAGCATCACAACAAGCAGACGCTGCAAAAAATGAAGTACAAAATTTATACAACCAATTTGAAACATTAAAACCACAAGCACAGTCTTTGTATGCTGCGGCTACAGCTGCACAAACTGATTATAATAATGCTTTAACTGCTTTTAATTCTAATACAAACCCAACACAAGCAGATTATGATAATTTGCAAGCTTTAGGAACAAAATATCAAAATGCAGTTGCCGCTTATAACCCAATTGGTACAAATTTAAATGATATTGCTACTACTGATTACGCTGCAGCTCAAACATCATTAAAAACAGCCAGTGCAAATTTAGAAAATATATATCAAAAAACTGTTGCACCATTAGAGTCTACATACCAAACTACTAATAATAATTTAAATAGCATTTATCAAAATGTTATTAGCCCGTTAACAACGGCATCACAAAACGCAACATCAACATTAAACGATAATTTACAACAGTCTGGTCTTGATACTCAAACTATTGCAAGCAATTTTGGTATATCACAAGATCAATTAAATAATATTTTAACTGGTCAATTATCCGCTGGCCCAAGTATTAATTCAATAGCCGCTAATGCTCCACCTACAATTGGTCAAGCAGACTTGGCTAGTACCATACCAGTTACCAACCCAGATGGATCACAAGGGTTTTTGAACCCTACCACTGGCGCGGTATACGACCAAAATGGTAACTTAAATGTGGCAGCTACAAATACCACTGGTGCTACATTTACTGGACAGTCTGGTCAAACTGCTGGCCTAGGTACTGGTATTGTTTCTGGTCCAAAGGGTACAGTTACTGTTACATCGCCAACTGCCGAAGAACTAGCACAGTATGGTATTTCGGGAACTGGTACAACTAACACAAATACAACTCAGCCTACTACAACTGATACAACTCAAACTGCAACAACTGGTACAACACCAACTGGTACAACAGATAGCAGTCAAGTTAGCCCAAGCGACATCATTAGTAATATTATTGCTAACCAAACGCCAAGTAAAACAACTGGCGGGTTACCTTCTGGAACATCAACAACTCCAGCAACTACTGCCACTACTGGAGGATTACCAACTTCTACGACAGCTGGTACAACGGCTGGTACGGGAACTGGTACTGGAACAACTACTACTGGCGGATCTGGAGCTGGCACTGCCGTAGGTACTGGAATTGGTGCTGGCTTAGTTGCTGGTTTAGGTACTGGAGCTGGTACGGGTACTGGCACCACCGCTGGAGTGGGAACTGGCACAGGCGTTGGAACAGGCACTGGCTTAGGTACTGGTACTACATTAACTAATTTAAGCCCAACAACAGCAATACCAAGTTCAAATCTTCCATCAACAACATCTGGTAATTTAACACCCACCATGGTTAAAGGCTCTCAAATAGCATTACCTCTTTCTAGCTTAGCAATACCTGTGGATTCGTATGCTAGTCCAACATACAACCCTAACCAGCTACAAGAGATTCAGCAAGCCGCAACTGGTGGCTTAATGCAAGTTCCCCATTTAGCAAGTGGTGGTGATGATTTTTCTATGAAGCCTGTTTTTATGAAGGGCAAAGAAATACAAGGGCATCCAAGTTTATTTGGTAGAGAAGGTGTTCCGTTGTATAATGTTCCTGGGCACGCTAATGGTGGTGATACAAACATGTCTTACCAAGATAGAGTATTGCCACAAGAGCATAACCCACAGTTTTTTAGTGAGGGCGGTTTAAACTCAATGCAACACCGTTATGTACAAGGTGCTGGAGATGGTACAAGTGATTCCATTCCAGCGATGTTGGCTAACGGTGAATTTGTAATCCCAGCTGATGTAGTATCAAGCTTAGGAAATGGTAGTAACGATAGCGGTGCTAAAGTATTAGATGCATTTTTAAAAACAATTAGAGCACATAAACAAAAGCATGACGCCAAACATTTGCCACCGGATAGTAAAGGTCCGTTGGCTTATCTATTACAAGCAAAAGAAAAAGTGAGAGCATAATGGCAGGAACAACAAGTTCATCTGGTTTAAATAACCTTATATCAAGCACAAACCAGCAACAAACAACGCTACCATCTTGGTATGACACAGCGCAACAAAATGTCATTAACCAAGCTGGTTCTGCTTTGGGTCAAGCGCCTAGTTTAGGGCAGACTACTGCTCAAGGTGCAATTAATACTCTTCAAGGTGCTACAAACCCTTTTACACAAGCCCAGACAAGCTTAAATCAAATTGCTTATGGTGCGGCTAACCCCTTTACCACAAACCCCACTACGGGCGTTACAACGCCAAATACCAACACTGCTTTAGGCGGTTTGTTCTCTGCTCAACAGCAACAACTTAATCAATTATTACCACAAATAACTTCTGGTGCAGAAGCTGGTGCGATTGGTTCTGGTAATTTTGGTAGTTTGCGTGGTCAAACTGCAGTTGACTTAGCTAGAGGAAATGCTTTTGATACACTGGCCGCACAACAAATGCAAGCCGCTTTACAAAACCAACAAGCTGGTGCAAGCGCTGGCAGTGCATTAGGTAATGTAGGAGCTCAAGGAGTTACCGCAGACTTAACCACTGGTGCGGCTCAGATGAACGCACCATTCCAAGCACCTACTAACTATGCTAACTTGGTTAATGCAGTTAACGCTCCAGCAACAGTTTCACTACAAAATCAACAATCACCATTGCAGATGGTTTCTACATTAGCTGGTTTACCAAGCGCAGCAAGCAATTTAACATCAGCACTATTTGGTTCAGCTGGAAAAACAGGAACATTAGCAAATGCATTATCTAACATTCCTGGTTTATCTAGTTTGTTTAGTAGTAGCACCCCAGCTCCAGTTGATTACACGAATGGAGTTACTACAAATCCCAGCGGAACTAGTGTTTTGACTCCAGATGCTAGTGGTAATACTCAAAATAGTTTGGGTCAAACAGTTCTTCCAGATGGAACTGTACTGTAAGTAACTAAGGATAAATTATGGCAGATTCAAGCGGATTAGGCGCGTTAAGTAAAGAGGCAGTAACAGCAGTTGCTGCTGACCCAACTTCATCAGATATTTTGGCTAACATGAGACAGCGTGCGGCTGAAATACAAAGCCCATGGCACCAGTTCCAATCATCCATAGATGATATGGTTGCTCATACTCACTATAACCCAGAATCGGCATTGCGTCAGCGTGCTGAACAGCGTTTACAAGAGCAATCTGAATTACAAAACATTTATAGCAACATGGCTAATATTGGTTTGTTAAGCAACCAATTAGGTAATATGCGTTCTACTTTTGGTCAATTACAAGGTGGTGCTGGTCAGCAAGTACCTACCGCTGGTGCTGGTCAACAAGTACCCGTTGGTGGTGCTGGTCAGCAAACTCAAGGACAAAATGCACCTGCATTGGGCGACTTAACTGACTTGCAATTGGCTGCCTTACAGACTTATGTAAAGAATAATGATGTGGCTGGATTCCAAACTAAGTTAGCTGAGTTTGCAAATACTAATGCTAGAGAAAAACTTGGTGCACAATACAATTGGGGTCGTTTCGATGTTCTTGAAAATGTGCCTATTTTGGCTCCAGATGGTAAGATTTACCATGTATCAACCACTAAAGAAGAATTGGATAGATACAAGAAAAATCCTTTAGACTTGCCAGTTGCATTAGGCGGTCGAGTAGATCCTGGTTATCCTGGACCACAAATGAAACAGCAAACTCCCGTCCAGAAAAAAGCGATGGGTGGTATCATGCGTCCTCAGTTAGCTGTTGGCGGTCAGCCCCCAGTTGATCCTATGGCACAACAATCCATGATGCCACAAGCTGGTACAGCTCCAGTTATGCCCGGCTCTGATATGCAAGGTAGTGCTTTGGACACTGCACTAAGTTCATTAATGGGTAGTGCAGAAGCCACACCCCAAGGTCAAGTAACTGTACAAGGCTGGCAACCTCCTCCCGTAGCAAACACACAAAACTACGGTTTCCAAAAGCAAACTGCTGAAAGCGGATTGCAACAAGAGCAAGCTAGAAATCAAGCTGAGTTAGAGTCTTTAAAACAAGAGCGTGAAGCCGCTGGTAAATTTATTGCTGATTTGCAAAACCAATCATTTAACCCAACCACTTTGCAAAAAGCCCAAGAAATTATTGATATGGCTAAACAGCATCCTGGTTACTTTGGTTATGGTTATAAGAATGACCCCATTGGTATCTTGATGGGCTTGACTGGCACAGTTGAAGATCCAGCTGTTAAAGAAGGTGATGAAGCTAGTAAAAATACTAGCAGATTGGTTTCTATTAAACAGCAATTCCAAGGTGAAGATGCCATGGAAAAAAGATCTCGTATGAACCAGTTAGCTAAAGAGCTGGGTATTGCCTATGAGAAAGAACAGTTTGGTGGTACTGGCTCTAAAATGGGTGCTCAGTTAACAACCATTTCTCAAGCCGCTAAAGGTTTGGGTGCTAATTTCCCAGCTTCACAAAACCTTGCTCAAGCACTAACCATTCAGCTTATCCACGAAAGAAACTCTGAGATTGCAAAAGAGTGGAATAATTATAAATCCACTGTAAAAAATCCAGACCCTTATGTGTTTATGATGATGCCAAAAGTGCAAGGTATTATTGGTAAGTGGAATGTGGAATTGAATAACCAAGTTGGTCGGGTTATGAATAAACCAAAAGAGGGTGCTATGGATAAGGATGTAGATGGTAACCCAATTATTTTCAAAGACGGTCAATGGATGAGAGCTAAATAATGAGCGACGATGTAAAATACGAACCCGTTCCTAAAGAGAAACTTCATGACTATCAGCAGTTTCATGCCAACCGAAAAGAGTATGAAGATGTTGAGCCTTATCAAGGTGGTGTGGCCGCTGAAGTATTAGGTATTCCCGCTGTTGCTGGTGCTAAAACCATTAGCGGTGTATTGCACTCGCCTATCACCCGTGCTGTTACTAACAAAATTGCTGAAAAGCTTGCTCCAGAAAATTACATTGCAAAATGGCAAGCAACTCAGCATATCGATCCAGCTACTGGTAAACCTATGCCTTACCAAGGTGGCGGAGATTACGGTGCTGAGCATCAGCTCCAAATGCAAGCCAAAGGTCAAGCAGCCAAACAAGCATTAATCAATGAGGTATTTCCCCCAGAGTTGGGTGAAGCTGCATCAGCAGAAGGTGCTATGGCTGGCGAGCGTGCTCCTCTTAACCCATATCAGCGTGCTATTCAAAAAGTACAAAGCCTCCCTGGCACTAGCATGGCTTCCAAAATTGTAGGTAGCCCATTAGTCAAAGGTGCTGGTGTTGCTGGTAGCTTATGGGAAGGTGGCGAGAACGCAGTGCGTTTATGGAACCATTTAAAGCATGGTCAAACTGGTCGTGAGTTTTTAGACACTGCTGGTCTTCTTAGCAATGTGGCTACTGTAGCTCCAACTCCAATGAGTCCTTGGTCAAATATTGCTGGTGCTGCAGCATCTATTCCAATTGGATATTTCCAAAGACAATTAGATGAGCAAGACCAACCACAAAATAAATCAACTGGCGGTTTAACTACTCTGGATTAATTCATGCCATACATCGACCCCGTAACTGGAGCCTATGTTGCTGATAGCTTAAATGCATTACCCCCTGGTTATAACCAGCCCAGTGCATCTGACGCAGCTAACATCGCTAAAATGCGTGCAGCAATTACCAATCAAGCAACGCAGACTCCAGCACCATCTTCTACGCCCAGCTTTATACAACCCATCCAAGCGGTTATGCAAAACATGCCAGGAGCTCCCGTTGGTCAAGCGGCTATCTCCATGGGTTCCGATATGCTTGGCGGTCTTCTAGGCAACTTATACGGTGCCTATAAGGGTATTACGGGTGGGGAGTATGGCAAAGGTACCGATATAGCGCAACAAAATGCCGCTTTAGCAGCTCAAAATCTACACTACACCCCTCCTACGCAACAAGGTCAAAATCTTGTTAGAGCAATCAACAAACTCCCCGAACAAATTACTGGCTCTTCAATGGGCATCGGCCCATTACCCGAACTGATGGGTATGAATTATCGCTTTACGCCGGATGACTTGCGTGCTGGTGCCACATCAGCTATTACGGATGTGCGTAACTTTCCTATGGATTATGCTAACGCCAAAGCGGGTTTAGTGCGTGATTATCCTACATTAGGATCTCGTGCGGCTGGTGCTACAGATACCGCTACAGCTATGGCTAAACCATTGGCTGAGATGGCATACAACCAGATTATGGAAACTGGTGGAATTAAACAACCTTTTGGTATGCCAGATATTCCAGTCGCTAATTTTGCAGTTAAACCAAAAGGTGGCAACTGGCCAACTAACTTGGGAAGCACCATTCCGTTGTCTGAACAAAGCTCACTTGGTAAACATTTATCTATACTTCAAATAGATGATCCAGTTAAAGCATTTGTAAAACAATTTGAAAAACATCATCCGAGTATTTTGGATAATTATAGATTGCAACAAGCTTGGGAAGAATTTTTAAATGAATATGGTCTTAAAAAAGATCCTGAATTTAACAATTATGTAGGCAAGAATCCGAGGGTTTTAGAATTAACAAAAGAAGCTGCTAATGAATTTGCAAAAAAATTTAATATTGGAGCAGAACAAGCTGGTAACAAAAAATTATACACTCCAGCTCAAATTGAAGAAATAGCACCGCACTATAATGCTTGGATAATGGGGCCTTATCAAAAATATATTACCAATCAAATGGGTACTGGTCTTGAAACAGATCCTATGTTAAAAACCCTTGATGAAGCCAATGTTCCAATTTCAAATTTCTTTAATCAAAATGGTCGAGAAATTAAAGGTTTATTTCCAGAAGTTAAACCACTTACCGAAACACAAGCAAGTATTGTTGAACATGGTAGAGAAAGTGCTTTAAGAAAATATAGAGATACTAACCAAAATTTATTAAACACAAATATTGGTAAAGAGACTGCTTTAACTCCTAGTGGAAAACGCATGGAAGCAGATATAGATAGATCTTTGTATCCTAGAACATTTGCCTATTCTAAATTTGATGATCCAAAATACCCCGCTGGATCAAAATTAGAAAGATATTCTGTTGTTAATGATTTAAATCATTATGATGTAGAAGAAGGAACTGGTCTTCCTGCTGTTAGAAAAAGAGTACTTCATGATTTACTTCAAGGTAAATTACAACCAAAAGATTTACAAAAAGCTTTACCAGCAAATGTCCTACAAAAACTAATTGATGAATACAAATCTGCACAAAAAAGCAAAGAGGCTGTTGAGCAAGCTAAAGATGATTGGCGTAAATCTCGTTTTGAAAGTATTCAATCTGATGTGCCATATGACGATGGTTCTAAAATGCATATTATTAGACCCGAGGATGTTCAAACAGACACTGGTAAAAATTTAGCACTTCGTGATTTAGGTTTAAGTACAATTGATTTAAAACAATGTATTGGTGCTGGTTGTCGTAATACTCCAGATTATCCAACTCCAGAATATAATCATGGTCCGTATATTGAACCACATACCGGTAAGGTGGTTAAGGGTGCTGACCCATATGAACAAACTCATGCTAGACGTTATATGGATAGATTGGAAAGGGGTAAAGCTGAAATTGCCCGTTTACTTGATCCTAAAGGTGTTGCACAAGCTAGTGTTGATATGCACTATGAAGCACCTCGTGTATTAAGAGTAAGCCAACAAGCCGACATTATTGCTAATTGGTTAGAAAAAAATAATCATGCCGCATATTTAGAATTTGTTGATAATAAAAATAATTTTGGTTCAGCTGAAGCTGTTAAAAATGCATATCAATTATATCCAGAAGTGCGTGAGTATGTTGAAAAATTGCAAGGTGCTCCAACTAAATATATTGCAGAAATGAAAGGGTATGATAATCAAAAAGTTAAACCAGAATATGTACCACATATGGTTAAATTTCTTAATCAACATGCCGATCAGTTAACTGATGTTCGTGATTTAAAAAATTTACCAGAAGTTCATGATTTAAAAAATACTTATGATGCAGTTGGTAATATGTCTGATAAAAGACAAGATTGGTATTCACCTACGGTAGAACAGTTTTTAGATAAAGTAGAAAGCGAAAATTTACTTCCAAGATTTTTTACCACGGATCAATTCGAAGCTTTAGCTGGTGATATGCAAGTTGATTTATCTGCTGAACCTCCAAAAAAATTAAGTGATTGGGATAAACAAACACTTCGTGAAGAAGTTTATAGTGTTTTAGTAAAAGACCCAGAATCACTTTATTTACAAGATAACTTAAAAGATCATGTTGTTGAAAATTTAGATATTTTATTTGGTGATAGAAAACCAGAGGGTCAAGTATCTTTAGATACACATCGTAAACTAGTAGACATGCTGTTAGATCATAACGGTAAATATCGTGACCAATTAATTTCTGCTCTAGGGCAATTAGCTGACAAAGGTCCAAACGGTTGGGTAGATGAATTTACAGAACCACAAATTACCAATATGTTAAATATTATGGCTGACTGGTTTAAAAAACACCCAATGGAAAAACTACCTTCTAATGCTGATTTTGAACGGGCTATTCAAAAACATCCAAATCCATTTAGTGAAATTAAAATTCCAGAATCCCCTTGGCACCCATCTGAAAATGAATTGGCTAATGGTGCGCATGAGATGGAACCGAATGAACAAGATCATGTTAATGCAATTAGGCAACGCGCTTATGAAAATGCCAGTGAAATGGTTCGTGGATTATATACTACTGATTTTTTAAGAAGATTGTATGAAGGTGATATGGACGCTAGACAATCTATAGTAACCGATATGGTAGCCTCTCCACGAACCTACGGCTTAACAAACTATTCGCCAGCGGCTCGTAATACTGTTATTGAACGAATAATGCAAGAAGGGATTTTCTGGCCACACGAAAATCCCCGTGAAGAGTAATCACTTCCGATAACGCTTACCTACCCAACCTTCTGCTGCTAACGGAAAATCTAGAGCCCACTTAGGCGGTGTAGTCATCAAGGTGACTACACGATCTAAGGCGGTTTGCGCCTGATGTTCATCTACTAACATGAGGACTTCATCATGGATCAAGTTAAGCACCTCAAAGCCGTTCTTTTCCAACAACAAACAAGCCTCGGCCAGCATGTCACGCGCGGTGCCTTGGACAGCCGACTGGAAAATACTACTACCAATCAACATGTTACGACCCCATTTGCGGGTGAAAGTGTTTTGATTGACGACGGTGATGCCTTCTCTCATATCACCCCATGGTGTCAATTGCTCCTCGACCTTGGGATCCCGCCAGCAAATAAATCTACCACTCGGTAGTTTCATCCACAACACATCTTTTGCATACATGAAACGAAGCTTACTGGCTTCTTGCATTTCATTGGGTTGTTCAATTGCCTTGACCGCTGCGTCTTGACATTCATACCAAAATTCTTTTACACGCTTATAGTCTGTTCGATATGCGTTAACAGCTTTTTGACTTTGAATCTCAGTTAGTTTTACGCCCATCCCTTCGGCATATGCCACCAATCCCTTAGCACCTTGACCAAACATACAGCCAAGTACAGCCGATTTGGCTATTTGTCTTTGCTCTTTTGTGACTTCTTCGTATGGCACATTGTATAAAGAGTTAGACGCAAATGTTTTGTACTCGTCTAGCCCTTTTCGGAAGAGCTCCACTTTATCAGTTTGCCCAGCCAGCCAGACGCCAACTCGGTTTTCAATTGAGCTAAAATCCACATCAACGAAGGTTTTACTTTTTGGAGCCTTGATAACACTTCGGACGAGGGAGGAGAGTTCTTGCATAGAAGCCACTCCTTCAACAAATGCCTTTGGTATTGCTTTCTCAATCGCTTCATCATCGAGTGTAGGTCTAGCAATATTTTGCAAATTAAGACCGCCACGACTGGCCCAACGACCTGTCGAAGCTCCATGGTAAACGAGGGTATTTCTAATCCTGCCATCTCTTTGTATCTCCATCATTTTGGCAAACTTCGCCACACTAGTTTGACTTCCCTCTTGACGCAACTCTAAAGCCCTACGCACATTTTTAGATAAGTTAGTGTCCGCTAACTTAGCGGCAACCGTCTCAGCGGTCATGTTTGCCATGTCCGCGCCTTGGGCATTGAGCCAGCCTAATAACTTGGCTCGCTCGGAAGGTTTGCACCCCGTTATAGCCAGCAATTCGTCATCTAAAGCACCTTGGGCTCTGTCTACAGCCAAGACTGCATTCTGAAGCTCTTTAAGAGCCACAGGAACGCCTCTAAGGTTGATCCGCTGGGTGAGGTACCAGACCTCTTGTTCAAAGGCTGTGAGGGGCTTTAAAACGCTTCCTATAGCCATTTCTGTACGCACGTCTTGGGCGCAATATTCAAATAGCTGGGAAAGTAGTTCGGGATCATTGTTAAACTCACCCTTTTTGTTTGGTTTACATAACTTCTGAATCAGCTTTTTGCCAATCGGGTCTTTCTGATATTGGGCATCCAAAAGGGCACCAGCGTCATCCAAAGCCTGGGGGATGTTATTGGCTGCCGCTATAGCCATGGTGTCAATGCACTGCTCTAGCTTTAGTGGTGGCCAGCCGTACTTAGGCACACAGACACAGTTCCAAATGGCGTACTCGAACATGGCGTTCCATGCTTGGATTTTGCCACCACGTTTGACGTGCGCTAATAAAAACATTAGGTCTTCGTTTGAGGGGTCAACTCGGGGTTTTGTAACAACAACGGAATCTGTTGTTGTATTACCGAACGCAATACATAGCACTTCTGTTGTTTCGTCGTTGGCGTAGATGTCTAACCCTTGGTCGGGTAGGCTAATGGTGCTTCGTGTCTCAAAGTCGATTGAGTAAATCATAAGTGCTCCTAAGGCAAGCAGACGCATCTGCGATTAAAAAAGGGGTGACCGAAGCCACCCCAAATACTACCACCAATTATTTAAAAAGTCTATCAACTATCTGTTGCTTCTCGCTAGGAGATAGTCCCATCCATTTTGCAATCTCGTCTTTGGTTCTTTGACACCCTCGACAGACATCCATAACGAGGGTGCAGATTCCTGTACATGGGGATGCCACATCCAGCTCAGATTCCAATTGCTCAAATTTAACGGAGGGCATAGCCATGGATCAGATCTCACAGCTTCCACCAGTGCAAGCAAGCATTTGAGAACCTTCTACATTGTCGGTTTCTTCCTTGAGAAGATTCCAATCAATGTTTGGAATAGACTTTCTGAGTTCTTCGTATTGCTCTTTTGTACACTCCTCGTATGGAGCTTGCCGGTAAGTTCCTCCATCGTAGGGGAGGTAGCTGACTCCGCTGATTTCGTCAAAGTTTTCCCATGTCCAGGCTCCGACACTCGGCCAGTCTTTTTCTTCGACTGAGATGGTGACTGAGGGTTTGTGCTCGCACCAATGTCTTTGGTAAGTGAGCCAAAGTTCCAGATGGGAAATGGGGGTAACATCAGCTCTTGTAAGTCCGTCTGGAGCTTTTTTAGCGAAGCTAAATACTGTCGTTTGAGTGGGTTTGTATACGCAGTCCTCCGCAGGTACTCCTTGGGCGACCAAGAATTGTGTAAGAGGGTCCTTCTTATCTCCGCGCACTCGTCTAATGTAATATTTGGAATGTCTTGGATGAATTCCTGATGCGCTATCCACCAGTTGTGAAACTGTTCCGGAAGGCTTGACTGCTGTGATTGCAGTGCTTTCAGGTATTCCAAGTAATGCTGCCCATTCTTTATTAGTCTCTCGGGCGCAGACTCGTAGATCTTGGAGGAGTTCATTTAGCTTGTTTCCTTGGGTTGTGAGTAAGGGATTGTCATAGATTCCGGTGAGGGAGACACCCAAAAGCCGTTCTTCTTCAGTATTTCTCTGCCACACCTTGCGCAGATAGGGGAACTTTGTGAAGGTAGACTGGATGGTACCAAGGATAGTGGCGATGCGCACTTTGCGCAATAAAGTTTCTCTGGTGTCGTCATGTCTTACCACGGCCTCTGTGAGATTACAAAATTGATAAGGTCTGAGAATGATTTCAGAACAGGGATTGGTGCCAAACTCATAATTAGGATCACGATGACCATACTTAGCCACAGTTTTCTGAGCAGCTTCGCGGTTAAAAATACCACGCTCCCCAGAATGAGAATTATACAAACTAAGCCATTCTTCCATGAACTTTCCGACTGTGGGAGTTTCACTGTAGACTGCGGAGTTGTTCGCAAGTGCTCGGTGTGATGCTGTTTCCCACCATGGTCCCGCTTTGGCATGTCGAATCCTTTCATCATCTAAGTCTGACAAGGATATCATAGCTGAGCGACGCACACCACCCACTACAACTACCTCACCAATCTTACACATCAAGTCGTGGCACTCGAGCGAATGCAAGCGACGACCTTTAGCGCCTTTGAATGTTGCTACGGCAAAGTTAAATAAATCGACTAATGGTTCTGGCCCGGAAGCTCTTCCACCAAATGTTTTGAGTCTTGCTCCGGCTGGGCGGATGGACTCAACATTCCACTTGGGGATTTCGCCAGCCCAGAGATGAGCGAGTAGGAGGCGGAGAGACTTTGCCCATCCTTCCTTGCTATCGTGTACGACGATGGTGTGCTCTGAATCAAACAAGTTTTCTGGCACTTCTGGCAAACGGTTAATGTACTTGGATTCAACTGAGAACCCAACGCCAGTTCCGCAAAGCAAAATGAACATTGCTTCGTCAAACGACTTGGGGTCATCCACTGGGAGATAGCTGCAATTATAGATGCAAGTATTGTCACGATCGGCACTCTTTCCTGCTGTCATCATGGCACGCATGGACGGCATTAAATCTAGGTTATGGATTGAATCAAAAATTTCTTTCTTTAATTCGGTGTTGTCTGTAATGGCTGGAGTTCTGGTAAAAATATAATCTACAAATCGATTTACTGTTTCTGCCCAAGTCTCTCTGCGGTGTTTTTCGTCTATAAAACGGGCATATCTGCTGGCGGCTATATATTCTTGATATTGATCCATGGTTTCTTTTTGTTATGGGTTAAAGGGAAAAATGCCCCACCAAACTTCGGTGGGGCTAGGCACTACAGGGGAGGAACTACGAAAAATTAATTTGCGAAATCAACTGCTGCGGATACACCGCCACCGCCAAGACGCTCGCCATCTTCTAGCTTTTGGATGTTGCCTAAACCGCAAGCAATGCCTTTTGCACCTTCAACATTGTAGGGATAGAATTCAATTGCAACACGACCATAGCAACCCGAATACAATTCATCTGGATCCAAAATTGCATTCATGTCAGCGTCAACAACGCCTGGTTTCTTAGAAGAGTTTGCATTAATAAACATGCAACCAGCGTACTCTGGCTCTTCTTTTTCTAAATCACCATCACGCAAACCGCCTTTGAGCAACTTAGGAACGGAGCCACCGAAGAAAGCGGCTGAGTTAGCTTTAGCTGTTTCAAATGCTGTATTGATTTTGGCGATGGTTTCTTTATCTGTTTTAGGGATAAGAATTGCTACACCATACTTACCAACGGTGCCATCTTCTTTTACTTGTGGTTGAAATGCATATACATAAGACAAACGCACTTTACCAGTTACTACACGAGGGTTCTTAGTTGCCATTTTACTGTTTTCCTTATTTACTGTTTCTTGATTAGGTTTAAGCGGTACTAATCTTTACCGTACTGTCAAGAGTATACCACAGTTTCCTATGGTATACCCTAAAAACATGATTGCTGGCCCAACATTGCCTTTGACATACTGATCAATTGCAACACCTAAGTATATCATAGTTGAAAGAATGATTAATGGTGTGCTCATTCTGCAAAGTCCTCGATTGAACTATCGGGAACTAATTTAGGTGCAGAGTCTGGGCGAACAATTAAATCTTTTAGAATATTTTCTATTTGACCTTTTTTACCAAGCTTAACAATTTGCGGTACAGACTTGGGTTTGTGTTCATACAAGTCATTTTTATTAAAACCATTCTCAACAAGCACAGTTTCAGCCAAACTAAAATCTGTGATTTTACGGTGTCCTTTTGGAACGACAAGTTTAAATCCGACTGGTACAACATTCTCTTCAACTGCCTTTTGAGTTACATATGCTTCAATATCATTGGCATATGATTTTAATTGGGATACTTTAGAAAATACTAAACGAATTTCTTCATCGTCTAGTAATGGGGCTGGTCGGAAATCCAGCTTGGCTATTTCGTCGACGAAGTCCGAGCGCGCTTTGCACGTGGCTTTGGCGCGGCAGAACTGGCACCAGTCACCTGGGAGGAATTCGCCCGTACCTGTCCACGCTTTTTTGGCTTTGGGTTTGACGAAGTAGTTTGCCCAGTCGACGAGCTTGGCGACGGACGTCCCATCGCTGCTAATAGAGTCGAGTCTTGGCTGGTGGATCGTGTAGATGACTTCTTTGATTTCGGGGTATTCTTCTTTGAACTTGGCATACGCACCAAGGGCGTAGAGGCGTAGTTGCGTATTGTCGATCGCTGAGACGGGAACGCCCCGACCGAATTTGAGGTCAATGACCCGAATGGAGTACTTAGAAAGTACAACCACATCGGCCGTACCAAAGCCATCAGGCACCCACTCAGAAAAGTCCACACGCTGTTCAAACAATGGCTTATCGTGTTCACCAATTTGACTGCGGACGTAAACGACGTAGTTGTCGACATACTCTTCGAGTTCATCGTTGTAGTATTCACTTTCTTTAACCTTCTGTACTTCGTCGTCATATTCTTCTTGTCCTATCTGGTTTAATTGGAAACGCAATTTTACTTCAGCTAATGTATGGGCAAGTGTGCCCTCAGCGGAATGGTCAAATGACCCCAGTGCTTTCTTTTGTTCTGGGAGAGTTGCTTCTAAGCGGGCACTTGGTGTGCAGGATAGCCACCGTTTTGAGCCCGAAGCTGAGAGTAATGCGTGTGCCGTCATTCTGATTTCCTTGTTTTCTGTTTTACTGAGTATATCTACTTATGCAAACTTTACCATAAAAAAATCATAGTTTGGTTTCACCATGTGATAAATATTTAATGGCTAATGTAAGTGATTGAATTGAATCACCTAATTGTCCTAAAGCGGAATTGCAAGCCCTACATAAAACACCTCTAATTTTTCCAGTTTTATGACAATGATCTACACAAGTGTTATATTTATTTGTAAATTGTTTTTTGCAAAGGGCGCAACTATTATTTTGATTTTTAATCATTTGTTGTTTTTGGGTTAAAGAAATACCATACTTTTTATAGTGATATTTTTCCCAATTTGTATTACTAAACAAGTTTGCACACTTTTTGCAATCGGCTCTTTTACCGTTTTTTCCAAGTTTTTGATTATAAAATTCAGATAGTGGCTTTTCAATGCCACATTTTGAGCACTTCTTCATTGATACCCCTTAATGGTTTATTGGTGGACTAGCTAGTGATTAAGGCACTAGCAAGGGAGCTACCCGATTCGTCCGTTGATGATTTTACTACTCTTTTGCTTCTCGTAACTGCTTGATTAAGTTAGAAACCTCACCAGCAAAGTCGATTTTAATTTCTTGTTTAATTTCCGCTTTGAGTTCTCGGGTTTCTTTGTAGGTATCTTGGAACTGACCACGAACCGCAATTTCAACCATTCTAGAGTTAAATGCCTTATTGTTGACATTCTCGATCATCAGCTTTTCCCAATAGGCTTGGGAGTGTACTAATGCCATATCTAAGGCATCTTTAAATTCTGGATACTTCTTTTCCCAGCCCTTCGCTACATCATTAGTAATACCAATGTCAGCAAAAATCATCTTCTTGCTGGAGCCGAGTTTACCCATCTCAATCATGCGATCGCACATTTCGGGTTTGAAAGTATATTTTTTAACTGCCACACTTCCACCTTTTCAACGCTGCAGCTTTGCGTGTTGGCTTGCCGTTCTCATCTTTCATGGGTCCCGGCATACCAGACATGCGGGCACAGAAT